>Ga0255779_1000582_pt1 | contig 45182 bp, 26 predicted proteins | sample 011ome_21_FD_179977 | JGI IMG/M metagenome (GOLD analysis project Ga0255779, IMG submission 179977) | Coastal salt marsh microbial communities from the Groves Creek Marsh, Skidaway Island, Georgia - 011508AT metaG (version 2) | ecosystem: Environmental > Aquatic > Marine > Intertidal zone > Salt... | reverse complement strand
GACGACGAGTTGGTCGGACCTGGAAAACAAAGACGGCGTTCGATTCTCCCTGAACGCGTGGCCGGACGATCGCCAATCGGCGCAGAAATGCGTCGTCCCTTTAGGCGCGCTCGTGACGCCGCTGAAACACATCGAGGACGTGCCGGTACGTTTTTAAGACATTTTTAAGACGATGAGAATATCAAGATCGGTATTTCTTTATTCCCGCGAGAGAGTGCTGTTTCGTCGTGCGATGATGCGCGTCGCGTTTCGGTCTTCTCGCGCTCGCTCTCTCTCTGTCTCTCACTCTATGAGAACAATCTCAAGAGCGGATTGAATTGGATCCAATTTCCTCCAAGAAGAGGGAGGAAACGGACAAAAAGAGCAAAAAGAGCGCGCATCGACATCCGATGAATACCTCTCTCTTTCTCTCTTTCTCGCGCATATTTTTGGTCGTAACGCGTACGTTTCTGTTCTTTTCTGACTTTATACAATTCGTCTTCTCTCGATACGCTTTAGGTTGTGCCTTACGAACCGGTGCGGTGTAAAGCGTGCGCGGCGTGTTTGAACCCCTACGCGCAAATCGACTTCAACTCGAAACTGTTCGTGTGCCCGTTTTGCCACGCGAGGAACAATTTTCCGCCGCATTACGCGGGGATTACCGAGCAGAACTTACCCGCGGAGTTGTTTCCGAATTATCTGGTGATTGATTATACGATCAACCCGAACAAAGTGACGCCGCCGCCGGCGTATTTGTTCCTGGTGGACGTGTGCGTGTCGGATGAAGAGTTGGCGAGTTTAAAAGCGAGCTTGACGCAAGCGCTGAGTTTGCTGCCGGAAGATTCTTTAGTCGGGTTGATATCGTTCGGGACGCACGTGCACGTGCACGAGCTGCAGTTTGCGGACTGTCCGAAATCGTACGTGTTTAGAGGCGGGAAGGAGCACACGTCCGCGCAGATTAGGGATCAGTTGACATTTTCGAGAGGTGGGGGTGGACCGCAACAACAACAATATCAGAGTCAGAATCAAAATCCAAACACGCAACAACAACAACAACAACAACAACCGTATCAACAAACGAATCCAGCTTCGTCGTTTTTAGTGCCTTTGTCTGAGTGCGAGTTTACGTTCTCGGCGATTTTAGAAGAGTTGGCGAGAGACCCGTTCGCGCCGTTGCCACAAAGTCGACATAATCGTGCCACGGGGACCGCGTTAGCCGTCGCATCCACGCTGTTGTCTTTAGGATGTCCTTCCGGTCACCCGGCACGCGCGTGCTTGTTCGTTGGCGGGCCGTGTACAGAGGGTCCGGGTAACATCGTGCCGAAAGCTTTGGAAAATGCGACTCGATCGCACAAAGATATCGCGCAAGATAAAGCGCCTTTATTTACAAAAGCAAAGAAAAAATACGACGCGATTGCGACTCAGTTGTGCGCGAATGGCCACTCTTTAGACGTGTTTGCGTGCGCGCTCGATCAGGTTGGATTAGCCGAAATGAAAGGGTGCGCGCAAAAAACCGGCGGGGCGGTTGTTTTAGCCGAATCGTTCTCGCACGTGGTGTTCAAGAAATCGTTTGTGAAATTATACGGGAGTCAAAACAAACCAGAACCAAGTCCAGAAAGCGTTTCGTCGTCCTCGGACGAAGTGACGCCGCTAAAAGTGCATTCGAATGGAATTTTCGAAGTGATCACCTCGAGAGACGTGAAGGTTGCGGGATGCGTCGGTCCGTGCGCGGCGTTGGATACGGCGAGACGACATTTAGGAAATGTCGCGGATGTGAGCATTGGGTATGGAGGAACAACCGCTTGGAAGATGTGCGCGCTGACTAGGAACACGACTTTGGCGGTGTTTTTTGAGGTCGCGAAAGAGAAGCCAGACGGAGCTAGTGGAGGCGGGTACGGTCAAAACCCCTACGGTCAGCAGCAACAATATCAAAGCGCGCCTCAGTTTTTCTTACAGTTTCACTGCACGTCAACGTTACCGACCGGTGAAACTCGATTGAGAGTCATCACCACCACTCGCAGATGGACGAGCGGGCAAAACATTCCGGAAATCTCCATGGGTTTCGACCAAGAAGCCGCGGCTGTGTTGATCGCTCGACAATTGACGTGGAAAATGGAACAAGACGACGAGATGGACGGCCCAGCTGCGACGAGGTGGTTAGATAGAAAATTAATAGGCGCGTGTCAACGCTTTGGCGAGTATAGGAAAGAAGATCCGCACTCTTTCCAGTTAGCTCCGCAGTTCTCTTTATTTCCGCAGTTTATGTTCAACTTGCGTCGATCGCAATTCGTGCAAGTGTTCAACAACTCGCCGGACGAAACCGCGTATTTTCGAGTAGTGTTATGGCGCGAAAACGTGTTGAATTCTTTAGTCATGATTCAACCGACATTGACCGCGTATTCCTTCAATGGGCCTCCTGAACCGGTATTGTTGGACGTCTGTTCGGTCGCGCCGGATAGAATCTTACTCTTAGACGCGTACTTCTCCGTCGTCGTTTTCCACGGCTCCACCATTGCGCAATGGCGCAAGGCGAAATATCAAGAACAAGAAGAACACAAAGCGTTCGCAGAGTTGTTAAAAATGCCGCAAGAAGATGCGAATTACATCTTAAACCAACGGTTCCCGGTACCTAGATTGGTCGATTGCGATCAAAACGGGTCGCAGGCGAGATTTTTGTTAGCTAAATTGAACCCGTCCGCGACGCACAATTCGCAAGGCTCGCCGTACGGACACGCCGGTGGAAGCGATGTAATCTTCACCGACGACGTGAGTTTGCAAGTGTTCATGGAACACTTGAAACGGTTGAGCGTTTCCGCATAGATTTATATATATTAATATTTAGCTTCAGCGTTGTTTACTTTTCCTACTAAAACTTTTAACTACGTACTGCTTTCTACAATTTCTAAAATATTTATACGAATGCGTCAATGCGTTACAACCCGAAACGTCTCGGCGTCTTCCCACCCGTTCCGGGCCGTTTCGAGGACGGCGTTCGAAACTTCGAGCCACCACCGGAAATAGAAGACGACGCACCACTCGCGCGTAAACCAGTTCCTCCTGGCGTGACGATCTTTCTCGACTCTCTCTCAATCTTCGCCTCCATCTTTTCCTGGATTTTCCTCTTCTCTGCGTTTTCGAGCTCTTTTTTCTGCTTCATTTCCATCTTCATCTTCTCCTTCTCTTCTCTTTGCTTCGCTTTCGATTGCGCCAACGACGAGTGTGATTTCTTCAGCGTGTAAAATATGGGCCCGAATTCTCCCAACCACTCTGGCTCCACTGCCGTCACGCATTGCATGTATTCCTTACTCGTCATTACGATTTCATGGTAGCACACGTAATCGGGAGTGTAACCTAATCCGTACAACGCAGAGGAAGGGTGCAAATGACACGGCATACCGTTTCGGCAGTTCACATATTCGCCGATACCACGTAAACGACCGGCTTGATGGAAATACGACGCGCACAAAGCGCGTCGGCAGACATCCCAATCCGAGCCGCACGTGGTCAACTGCACCTTTTGCGACTTCATGATATCCGCGAGCTGCGCGCGTACTTCTCTCGCTTTCTTCATGCCTTTACCTTGAATGTAATGCTTGTTGCACCAATCGTTGCGATAACCGTTCGTTTTCCATTGCTGATAGACGTTTAAAAGCGTTAAATGGTCGCTTTCTGGAACGAAAAATTTTTCGCGCATGGCGTCGGACTCTTCTTCGCGATCTTTCGGGCGAAAGAAAACGGAAGGGACGGAGAGCATAGAAATGACGGTTAAGATTTCGTTGGAACACCCGAGCGATTCGGCTTTCAACAAAGTCGCGGCTAATGGAGGATCGACGGGGAACTCGACCATTTTCGAACCAAGTTTTGTCAAGCCGCCGACGTTATCCAACGCACCGAGAATCCATAGCTGGTACATTGAGTTCAAAATGTTTTCCTTCGGCGGCGGATCCATGAAATCGAAATCTAACAGATTTTCAATGTTGAGCGATTTCAAGAGCAAAACGACGTTGCCGAGGTTCGTCCGTTGAATTTCCGGAACAGTCGTCGACAAGAGCTCGTATTTGTACGCCATTTCCGTGTATAAGCGATAGGTTATTCCGGGACCGGTTCTCCCGGCTCTTCCCGAACGTTGATTCACCGCCGCTTGAGAACACGGGAACACTTGCAACGCGTTCATACCTACTCGAGGATTATACACACTCAACTTACAGTAACCCGTATCGACGACGTATTTCACGCCATCTAGCGTCAACGACGTTTCCGCAATATTCGTAGAAACGATGCACTTACGATGCCCTTTCGCCGCGGACTGAAAAATCTTCGCTTGTAAATCCGAAGGCAGTTGCGAATAAATCGGCAACACAGCCAACGGAGGGATTTTCGTCTGCCCTTCGGCGTCTGCTTCGAGCTCAGCGATTCGTTCCTCCAACGCGTAACATGCGGTTTCAATTTCTTCTTGGCCAGTCATGAAAAGCAAAATGTCACCGGGAGGGTAAGACATGTGAATAGCCAACGCTTGTTTCACGGCGCCTTCCACGTAATCTTCCACGGGCGTTTTACTGTACATGATTTCAACTGGAAACGTTCGGCCAGGAATGTTAAATACTGGAACGTTACCGAAAAAATCCGAAAATCTCGACGCGTTTAGCGTCGCTGACGTAACAATTAACTTGAAATCTCTTCGCCTCGCGACAACTTTCTTCAAAATACCGAAAAGTACATCCGTGTGCAAACTTCTCTCGTGCGCTTCGTCCATGATAATCGCGGAATACTCGTCCAAATCGGAATCTCTGAGCGTTTCTCTCAGCAAGACGCCATCAGTCATGTACTTGATAATTGTATCTGAACTCGTGCAATCTTCAAAACGAATCGCGTACCCAACTTCTCGACCTAGTTCGCACCCGAATTCCTCGGAAACTCTCTTCGCTACAGACATCGCGGCTACTCGTCTCGGCTGCGTGCACCCAACCATACCAAACGTGGTGTACCCGGCCTCGTGCATGTACTGCGTCATTTGCGTGGTTTTCCCCGATCCAGTCTCACCAACGACGACAACAATTTGATTCTCGCGAATCACCGACATTAAATCTGCTTTACACTTATGCACGGGTAAAAATTCTCTCTGTTCTTTCATCGTTTTTGACTTGGCGAAATCCGATTGGGCTTCAGATTTTTCCTTCATCGCGTCCGCAAACTTTGAATCCGCTTTGAAATCAATCTCGCCGTCTTTACCAATAACGTCATTCTTCTCCCCACGCTTGCGCATTTCCTCATCTTCTTTCATCTTTTGTTCTTCCGCGATTTTGTCTTCTTCGTTTGTCGTTCCGGTGATGTCGCCGATTTTCGAGTTTTTCACGTCCCAAAACCGATCGCGACTTTTATTCTCGTCCCTTTTCATTCGAACTTCTTTAACTAAGTTGGACCCTTTCCTCGCAATCATCGCCATGTCGCTCGTTTGATCTTTCACTGGCAACGACGCCTCTTGCGCTTTCGCGAAGGCTCTTTTCCCTTGCAAAAACGGCGGCTTCGTATCGTGCACTAACAAAATCGCCTTCTCTTCGCCGAAATCTTCGTCTTGCGCCATCAAATCGATTTCTTTCACGCGAGCGACGCCAGACGTTAACATTCTGTTTTCTTCCCACGTCGCGTGGTCTTTATGAATTTGTGAAAATCGCGCGGAATTCGCCAGCGTCATCAACGACCCGTCCGCTCTGGTTAACCGTTTCGCGTACTCCAACTGTTTCCTCTCGAAGCGTTCTTTTGACTTCACGTCTGTTTTTTCTCCGAACGGATCGAAGGCGTCGCCGTGTCCACCCCCACCTTCGTCGTCGTCGTACCACGCGCGATCTAAATCTTTGTTTGTATTCCCGAATCGATTCTCCTCCCTCGCCTCTTCTTCCATCCGTTGATTCTCCAGCACGTCCAGCGAGTCTTCGTTTTCGACAACCGTGAGTTTATCTCCTTCTTTGACGAATTGATTTTGATTCTTCGTAATCTTCTCCATCATCCACTCGTTGGACTTCCAAGACGGCGTCGCCGTCAAAGGCGTCGCTTTTACCACGTTCTTTGCGACCGAATCGTCGTCGTCGTCGTCGTCCGCCTCGAAGCGCATGGAAAACTTATGCGAACTGTTGCTATTCCCGCTCCTTCTATTCCCGCCGCCGCTCGGTTGGCTAATCGATCCCATCTTTGCTTTATTCGTCCAAGAATCGTCGTCTTCGTTGGAATCGTCGAGGTGCCTCAAAGACGGCGTCTCGTTCCCGCTATCCCTTGCTCGTCTCGCCGGCGTCTCTTCCCACTCTCCGTCGTCTTCTTCGTCTTCGAATCCTCGTAAACCGTTCCCGCCGCTCTTTCTGTTCCTATTATCAAACCGCCCTTCTCCTTTTCCTCCTCGTCCGTGCCGTTTTTCGTTTAAAGATTCGATCCCTCTGTTGTGTCCGGGTTGTTTCTTCTTTCGGTCTTCGATGCGTTGTCGCGTGACATCGTCCACGCCGCCGTGGTACGACGGCGTTTCTTTGCGTAATTTTCGTTTGTGATTTTGCGTGATTTTTTCTTCCCCGTTCTCGAACCTTCTTTTCCCCCAGTGGACGGAGGATGAGTCCTTCTCGCCGTTGTTCTTGTCGTCTTCCCTCCCTCGCGAATTCATGATGCCAATCTCTCTCTCTTACGCGCGCTCCCTCGCTCTTTACTTCTTCGTGAGGTGAAAATCTTTTTTCTATAAAATTGCGCAGCTTTTTAAGAGGGGAAAGCAACTTCACACAACCATCTAAATAATAAATAGCACGTAAATACAACAGTTAGAATCTACAAATATAAATAACAGTACATTTTGATCGTTTTCTCGTTTTGACTTCTACTCGGCTGCTGCGTGCCCTTCTTGTTCTTCATCTAATACCGCGGCGGCGGCGGAGGCTTCATTTACGCTTCTCTCTCGTTTCTCTAGCGCGCGGTGCGCTTCGATGTCGTCGATTTTAATGGCTAAAGCGATGGATTCTGAAAGCGGGGCACCGTCTCCTTTTATCGTCGGTGGGTTTTCGATGACGTAGACGTTCATTCGAGCTCTGATGCTCTGATGTTGTTGGGATGCGAGGCCTTGTTCGACGTCGGCCCCACCGTCGGCGAGAGAACTCAGAGTGGAGGTGGAAGATTCCTCCGCGGGGGCGGATTTTGACATCACGCCTCGAGCGGATAATTCGATAGAATCCACAGATGTGGATGATCGAGAGGCTCCGCCAGAGTCGGACGATTGGTCCGATGCTATTCCGGCGACCACGACGTCATCATCATTTCTAGTTCGGTGAAGAAATTCTCTTTCGATTTTTGAAGCCGCCGATACCTCAGCGACGTAAATGTCAGGAAGATACGTGAGACCTTCTCGCGGATGAACGCCCATTTCTGCGGCTCGAACTGAAGCATCGAACCCAAAAGGATCGAACCCATTCGCCGGGAAAGACGTCGTGTACGTCTGGTCTTTTGGCCTGAAGAGAATGAGCAAGAAACACCACAGCATCATATCGATAAACTCCGAGAAGAATAATTGCACCCAAGCGTGGTCGCGTTCGAAATACGTGGAAAGAATCTGGTTCATAATTTTGAGTCCGCAAAACACAATAAACGCGACGTAAAATGTCTGGTACATTCGTTCTTTCGTTCTCACGGGCGCTCTGGCAACTTCTTCCTCGGTTGCCCCAGATCGTCGAAAAATCTCGAGTTGCTCGTGCAACGTTCGTATGGTTTTCGAGCTCACATACAATGTCATTGATATGACGCCACAATACGTCAAAGCGTAAACGAAATAGACCGTTCGTATGCCTAAATTCATCTGACCGACTAGATTAGTTGTGAATATCATAAACATAGTCACACCACCGATGATCTTCCGCTCTCTCGACGCTCGATTTGACGTCACTCGCCAACCGCCGCCGATGGCGAGTAACAACGTCCAAAACGTCATTTCCTTCAAACTCGAACAGATGATAACGCCATGATAAAAAGAATCATTTACAGTCCCATTTACGTCGATGTAATTGAAATGATTAAAGGATATACTCACATGTATCATTCGCATAACTTGTGTCGTCCACATTGCGTAGTGCAACGCGGATATGACGGATTGACTGCGATATATAGCGCACATCGACATCGTGTGCGTCAATTGCAACATGAAGAAAATCACGTAACACAACAAAATGTACAAAAAGACGCTCACTACTGGTTGCCACTCGGTGCTTAAGTGGTGTTTCCCACCGTTTAAAGTCTCGTATGCGACGTCTATTTCAATCGTTGTACCTTTTGAATCGCACGTGAAAAAGGCGATGTCGTACACTTTCTTTTCGTTCACTTTGATTTGCATCGGCGCGTATTCTTTTTCAAACACCACATTCCCGTCATCACCATCGCCATACGCGCCGCCAGTGAGTAAACTTCTTCTCCTACCGCTTCTCCTTCGTCGTTCTCCTATCGCCTCCTCTTCTTCTTCCTCCTCCTCCTCCTCCTCCTCTCCGGCGAACGCCACGAATCGACACGCGTTCGTCTCGTTCAACTTCCCCACGCTTACTTCGCACCAAGCGCCGTTCGCATCGCTTGCAGATGCCTCGTTCGCCAAGTTTGCGTTTTCATTCAAAGGACACAAACTCAGGTAGACTTTTGGAAGCCGCGCGGGCGTCGCGGAGTCTTCTCCGCCTAAAATTTTCATTTTTAATTTCTGAAACGTCATCGAGCTCGATTTCGAGTCGAATCCAAAGGTGTCAAACATATCGTGCTTCTGCGTTTGCGAGGAGAGAGAAATCGTGGTGGATTCTTTCATCGCGTGTGCTTTCTGACACGCGTGATGAAACGCGATGAAGATGAACAAAAACCACGAGAGCAAAGGTAAAGCTTTACGCGACGACGCGAACATATCTCTCGATCTCTGACTTTTTTTTCGGGAAATTCGTCAGCAGAAGGGAGATTTTCGAACTAAAATCTCTTCTCCCAAACGCGAAAAACTTTACCGCGTCTTTCTTCAGTGGACGACGAAGACGTGCGCTCTCTTTGAACAACGAAAGCGCACGTCCAAGTCTGGTTTTTTGTCGCGCGCTCTTTTCGTAGCGCGATACTTCCGCGCAAAGGTTTCTTTTTCAGGAGTGCGACAGTTTTATTCTTTTTCTGTAGTTTTTGGTATCTTCTTTTACAGTTAAAACAGGAGAGATGGATGGATTTTAGATATTTTTCAACGCCTCCTTTGTTTTGCGCTTGACTGCCATTTTTTCAATTTCTTTTTTTTCCTCTTCCTCTCTGATCACATCACACATGCGATGCGTTATTCTTCAACCTCACACGACTCTCTTTTACAGTCTCGCGCACTGATAATACCATGGGACGAAGAAAGAATCCACATCCGAAAAGAGCGGTGAACGCGAGGACGGTTTTGAAGGGAGAGAAAGAAGAACCTTTGGTGTTGTGTTCGAGAATTCCTGACGAGGATGATGATTTCGAGGCAAATCATCATCAGATACAAAAAGAAGAAGAAGAAGAAGAAGAAGAAGAGATAACTGTTAGGAAAGGAGCGAAGAGAAAGAGAGGGCACGAGTGCGATGTGTGCGAGAAGGTGTTTCGATATCCATCCTACTTGGCCAAACACATGCGTACGCATACGAAAGAGAAACCGTACAAATGCGATGTTTGCGAGAAGCGTTTTCGTTATTCTAATGGTTTAAAATACCACACGCGCATTCACACGAACGAGAAACCGTACGAGTGCGATTTTTGTGATAAAGCTTTTCGTGATTCTAGTAGTTTGACAAAGCACATGCGTATTCACACGAACGAGAAACCGTACAAATGCGATGTTTGCGAGAAGAGGTATCGTTACGCTCAAAGTTTAAGGTACCACATGCGCACTCAACATTAGCTCATTTGTAGTTCTAAGTATACACATACACATCACAGTACTACTGTTAAAAAGTCGTCTCGAGTTCTGGTTTCGGCATTAACTTCGCGTGTAAACGCTTGGCCACGTCCGAGGCTATGCCTTGATTGGTCATCATCGCTAAGCTTTTCTCCTTGGACGAGCGCGAGTTCACGGAGACTTGTTGGAACGCTCGATTGGTCGTTTGGAAGGTGTTTTTGATACTCTTGTCGCCTAAACAGACCTGACTGGAGCCTCGGTAGGTTTCTTTACTCGATGCGCTCATGGAGGTGAACCCGAAACGACGACCGACGACGTTTTCGGTGAACTGTTTTGGGCGATTGCGCGCCGCCCATGGGTGGTATTTTTGAAGCGGCTTGGACGTCGTTTTCTTCGCGGGTGCGGCAAAACACGCTTTTTGCGCGGTTTTTGATGTCGTTTCCGAAACGAAACGCGGTTTGTGCCCGTACGAATTTATCGCCTTGTATCCTGTCTTTGGTATGTGGTGCGCGATGGCGACGAGACGGCCGTTGCGGAGTTCCAAAGACGCTGAAGAACCGGTTCGGGAGGCGCTGCTATAAATAGAATACAAACAAAATAACGCGAGGTCAGCGAATGTATATATAGTCCAATCGTCAAAGGGAGACGGGAAGAGAGAAAGAGAGAAAGAAAGAGAAAGAAACGAAGCGATGCCGAACAATGTGGTCTGTAGATTATCACGCGCGTACCTTTTCGTGGGTGTTTGCGTGAGTTGCGTCATGTCGCGCTCTGAATAAAAAAGAAGAGATTTTCTTCTTTCAAAATTCAAAATTCTTCTCGTTCACGCAAAGTTGGCAACACGCGCATGCTTCGTGTTTCTTCCGATGCGGCGCTTTCAATCCGTGCGCGCACTTGGTGTGGAAAATATGCGGCGAGCGAGGATTTATGCACGTGCGATATTCCATTTGCCAAGGTAAAACAGAAGTCCCTTGACCTTCATCCATCTCTTCTCCGATTGAGAGAACGACGCGCTCGTCGCAATAGGCACATTTGAAAGCATTTCCTGCTCCTCCATGGATTTTTTGCACGCACGCTTCGCACTTCTTCGTCTCGTTGAGTTCGTGATACGTCTCTGCGAGAATAAAATAGACCGTTTGCTTGACGCGCTCGCTCTTCTCGTTGTCGCCGTTTTCTAACTCCTCGCGTTTCAGCAACGCTTCCCCGATGGCGACGGTTTTCAAATTAGACGCTCTCTTCTTTTCGAGGTAGGAATCATCTTTTGCTAAGAAATGCGCGCGCTCGCTCGGTTCGCGAGGCGTGGTATTGTTTTTACCGAAATATTCTCGCGACGACTTTAAGTGCTCGAGCCAAACGCACACTTCGAGACTTTCGTGAATATCCGCGTGAAACAAACGATAGTAGTAATACATCGTCGTCGTTTCGTTGGTAGCATTCTCCTTCTTCTGCTTCTCTGCGACTAGCTTTGCAAACTCGACGGCTTGCTGAATTGCAATCGACGCCGACGAAAAGTTCCCCGTGTGCAAGTGCGCGGAACATATCCGTCGACACGCCTCCGCGGCTAAGAACGGACACTTACATCTCACGGCGTCTTCGCGAGCGTCGTAAAAATTTTCCAAAGCGATTTTCGTGCTCCTCTTGGCGCCGCGAAGCGCGCACGTACCCAAAGCTAAACGCGCCAACGCTCGCGCGCGCGCTTTCTTTGCCTTTCTGGCTTCTTCGGAATCGCTATTACTATCACCTTCGTTACTACTGCCTTCTAAAAATTCCGAGCGCATGACAATTCTCGCCGCCGCTTCGCACGTCTCCAAATGCTGATCGAACGTAACGTCTCGCCACCCATCTTCCCGTTTAATTTCTCCATATGAATCGATTTCGTTCGCAAACAATATGAGCGAAATCCACAACGCGTCGCCGCTACTTTTCGCATCGCCACATCTTTTCGCGAATTTCGTCAAATGTTTCACCGCTTGGAACAAACTCGTCGACGCTTGGAACGTGCCGTCCCAGTTCACAGTCGCTTCGCGCACTTCCTCGTTCGCTCGTCGAGTGTTTTCCAACAACTCGGGCGATGGAACGCACGTTTTCTTGTGCTCGTTCCACTCGCTCTTTTGACACTCTTGGGAGCAGTAGCACGTTTGTCGACACCTCGCGCATCGCAACGCGTTGGCTATTTTCACGCCGCAGTTGGAGCAACATTTATTGGTATCACCTTTTGTAGCGTCGCTCGCACTCTTTCCTACATCCTCATCCTCGTCGTCGTCGTGACTCGAATTCACGCTCTGTCGACTACTCCTGGGTGTTTTTGGAGTCAACGGGGGCGTCATTAACACGGACTCGCCGCCGCTATTCTTCAAAGAAGAAGAAGACCCATCGTCCTTATTCGTCTCCCCTAACAACGCCAACGCGCTTCGATACACCTCTCGCAACACGAACGCGCCGGTGAAGGTGACTGGTTTGACTATAAACGTCGCCATCATCGCCGCGAACTTTACCGTCGTCCCGTTTGTTGTGCGCCTCGCTCTTTTCTCTTCTTCTTCATCTTCTTCCTCTTCTTCTTCTTCGCTACTCACTCCTTCTTTCCTCTTCTTCTTCTTCTTCGCGACGACTGAACGCTCCGCCATACTCCGCGCCACCCCGAGCGCGGCTAACCCGACAACCATACCTTGCACGTTCGTTTTCGTGCTGATTGGTTTCTTGCCGTTTTTATTCGGGAGTAAACGCATGCTCCCACTCGCCAAACCTGATATCGCTCGCACGCTGTTCGCGCTTCGTTCTATCGCGTGCGCTTGTTTCTCGCGGATTTTTTGTGCAGTTTTTCGTTGCTTCCTCTTTTGTCTGTTGGTGTTGTTGGTGTTGTTCTCGTCTGCCGCATCGTCGTCGTTCTGCTTTCGTCCGCGGAGATTGAGTTTCGAAAGAAATCCTTTCATCTCTTCTCGCGCGCTCGGGAGAAGAAACGTTCACGTCGTCGTCGTTGAAGAGAAGGCTCGCGATGATGATTTTCCTCGCGCTTTACTCGCGCGCACAACTCCTCCTCACTCAGCGCGAGAAAAAGCCCAACGAAAAACAGTCAAACGAGTGCGTTGTTGTTTGGCGAGAAGACAGAGAGACCTTTCCGGAGAACGGTGCGTTCCGAATGAAAGACACGCACGCACACAACAACAACAACACCAAACAGATTCCGGATAAAATCCCAACGGCGGGGAAAAATGTTTGACGAGTTTTTTCCTCAGACTAAAAAAAGTCAAACGCACTCTGTCGTCTCGCGCACGAATGAAGAACCACACGAGAGACCTTCTGAAACCTTCAGCAGTATCGCGCGTTGTGCGAGGACGAATGGGTGAGCGGTACGCGTTGGGCAGAGAAGAGATCATCCGCCGAATGCGAGTGAGAACAGGTACACCTTGACCCCGGGGGCCAATCGCATCGGGAGATGATGCGAAACTACGAGTACCTAGAAGAGCTCTGATTCGTGCGTTCAGAGAGCGAGAGGGTCTTAAAAACATTTAACTCGATATACTCATGGGTGCGGGGAAGTCCAAGCTCGCTCTGGAACGCGTTTTAATCGCGAGGTGCGTCGAAGACTTTGAACACCAACGACTTGAACACCAACACCCTTTCCTAATAAGAAAGGATGGAACTGGAAATACTGTCGTATTCGCGAAAAGTCAAAGCAGCGGGAAAGGCGCGTTTTTCGCGTGGAACATGGAAGCGCAATCAAAGAGACCAATAAAACCAGCATTTCTGTCCTCGTCGTCGTCGATATTAGGGGGAAGCGAAGAGGACATTTTCAGCGTAGCGCCTTACGCGGCGGCGGATATTAGGAACGAACGGAGAGCGAGACGACCGAAAGGTTTTCAACATCATCATCAAAAACAACAACACAACGGCAACGATACTACTGGCGGCGAGAAGAAAGAGGAAGAGACGGAAAATCCTGAAGACGAGAGCGAGAAGAAGAGCACGAATGCGACGAGAAAACAGCTCGGGTCGCTGGATGAAAAGTCTGTCGTTTTATCCGTCGCGGGCGAAGCGGGACCAAACGTAAAAATTCGCGCCCAGTTTATCGGGAACGAGACGAACGGCATGCGAGACGCGCAAGTCGTCGCGAACGCGATACCCTCGTCGTTTTTTGTCGGGCGGAATTTGAAAGATCGGGTGGAAGTGTTCGCCGAGCGGTCGAGGTTGGTGGTTGTTGGGATAGACGAAGAGGACGAGTACGAGGACGGAAACGATGTAAAGCGCGAGAGGAGGATAAAGAAGAAAGGAGACGCGATAAGAAACGCAGTGAACATACTCGACGACGAGATGGTAGCCGGGGTTAAGTTTATGCCACCACCACCACCGAAAAGAGAAGAAGAAGAAGAAGAGAAACAAAAAGCGAATACTCTGAACAACAAGGAAAAACGGGAACGGCTTAAAACGTACGCCACGGTGCGAGTGACGCCGACAAAATCGAGCGTTCAAGCGACGGTCTCGAATGGGTACGCGCCCGTGCACTCGTTAATTTCACGCGTGTGTTCGTTATCGTCGACGATGGTGACCCCGCCGAGTTTTGACGAACAATTGGTGTTGCACTCGAACGTTTCCAACGGGACAAAAAAAGCGCTTCTCTCGTGTAGAGCCGAAAAGGACGTGTTGGAAAACAACGCGGGCAAGATTCGTTTCGCGCAACGCCTATCGATTGACTCGAACGGAAACAGCGCGAAAAGCATTCGAGCGAGCTTCTCGCACACGACGAGTAGTGTCGCAGATGATACTTCTCCACCGGATCCGGAGGAAACACCGGAAGAAATCCTGTCGTCGAAAGGGAAAAAGACGCGAACGCACACGACGGCGACCGTCAATCTTCGAGAAAAGAAGAGCCGAGGAAGAATAAAGCCCGGTGAAATCGTCGAGTCTCACCAGCAGCAACGATTTGAAAAACACCGAGCGTGTACGTTCGCGCTTCGACGCGCAGACCCACAGAAAGGCTCGACGCTTTCTTTCGAGCTCGCCAAACAGCTTAAAGATTCCGCCTTTCGTCCTAAGCTGAACGTGGCAAAACAGTTTTTCCTCGCGCGTACCAACGACGACGACGTAAACGACCATCACCACCACCAACAACAAACGTACAAACTTTCGTGCACCGTAACCAGTCGTCTCGTCGAAGCCGAACTCGCTCGAAAGTTCAAGCTCACCGATTCCATCGAAGGCGAAATAGTCGTCGGGGCGAAACTTCTCGCCTCGAGACACTACGCCTACGGTTTTTGGAACGCCAATCATCATCATCACCACAACCACGCGCAGGTGACCACCAGAGACGCAATGGTTGGCGTGTATTTCGGTTCCTGTAAAGATATTTTATAACAGTAGAGAGTTTAGGCGAATTTAGCGTAGCGTAGTATTTGCGATTATTTTAGTAAAAATGTACCACCAGAGAGGCAACTCCTTACTTGAATCGTCACACATTTTCGCATTCGCGACACATTCGCAACGACGCAAAGCATCGCATTCAGAGAGGAGGAAAGCGTCTCAACGACGACGACGACGAAAAGAGCGTTGAGAGGTAAACGACGACGCGTGTAGGAGGGAGATGCACGAGATGGGTGTTGTTGTTTTCTAGCCGCTCTTTTGCCTCACGTTTGAGTAAAAATGAGCGCAGACGAAGCTGCGGATTTTGCGCGTCGGCGGGAGGATGCAGACGAAGAGGAAGAGCAAAAGAGAAGCGTGACGCCGAACTTTTCGTTCAGATCGTTCTTCGAGAAATCGGACGCCACCGAAAATGAGAAGACGAAGAAGAAAAACGCGTTTCAAAAGTTCATGGCGTTCGAACCAGAATCGGTCACCAAAGACGAGGAGGAGGACGATATGGAGGATTTTGAGGAAAACCACCCGAACGGATGCTCGCCAAACTTGAAACGACTGGAAAAGTTGTTCAGAGAAGAAGCAGAATTAAAAGACAACGGGGAGGAAGAAGTAGAGGAGAAGAAAAAGAAAGGCGGCTTCGGCAGCGGCGGCGGGTTTTCGCTGTTTCAATTCGGGACGGACCGCTACGGCGAGAATCCCGCGGATTATTTGTTTGACGATTTGGGCGGGTTCGTGCCGCCGAGAGGCGCGAAGTGGGTGTCGACGAGTGCGGAAGAAGTGCAAGATAGCGGTGGCGGAGAAGGCGGCGAGAAGAAGAGCGAAAAAACAGAAAAGTCAACGATTGAGACGGTTTTAGAGAGGACGAAAGGGACGAACGCGTCGAAGAAGTTACCGGGCGGGATCGTCTTGCGAGCGCCGTCAAATGTCATCATGGCAAAAGACGAGAAAGGAAGAACGCTGCCAGTGTTGCCGGAAAAGATGGACGACGAGACGCTCATGAGGACGACGCACTCGAGAGATCCTTCTGAAATTCCCGAGGACGTCTTGCTCGCGCTCGAGGAAGAGGCCAAGGAAGAGGCGCAGAAGACGACGATGATGAAGAAAGAAGGAGGAGAAGTAGAAACCGCGCAAAAATTAGGAGCTCCGACGCCAACACCGACGCCGACGTCGACGCCGATAAAGAAAGAAGGTGGAAGTAGCAACTTCAGAAAGAAACAAGATTTGAAGAAAGTCTCCGGTGTGACTATCCCTTCGTCCATGTGGGAAATTGTCGAGTTTAATCGCGCGATGATTCGAGTGATGACTATGCTCATGAAAGAGTTGAAACCGTTGGGTGTTGAAGGTATGACGATATTTGACCCAATCGCGGGTATTATGCTGTGGAGAGAACAACGCGCGGAGGCGAGATTGAAGAAGACGTCGAAACAGTATTTATACGGCGACGACGAAGATGAAATGCACGACGAGGCGTTGTTTTTTGACAACAATAACAACAACGCCAACGCGAGTGGTAACGCTAGCGTTAACAATATCTCCGTCAGAAGAGACGGAGAAGTATCGCTGGAAGCTATGGAAGAATTAAAACCTGCGTTACGACACGCGTCTGCCGCGTACGGAACGCTTTCTGCTTTGCTCATGAACGCTTCGAATAAGGAAAAGTTTGCGACGTTTGCGAAACACGTAGAGATTCAAAACGAGAAAGATCCGGACGTTTTGCACGACAAAATTACGGAAACTGCAGCAAAACACGCGAATGTTTCGCCCGAAGATATATTAGTCGCCGATTGGGAAACGCTACAATTCTCTCCGGCATCTTACGTCGCCGTCGACCGAAACGAGAAATTGGTGGTCTTAGCCATTCGAGGTACCGCGAATGGAAGTGATTTCATCACGGATGCGTGTTCGACGTCTGTGCCTTTCCTCGGAGGGTTCGCGCACAGCGGCGTCGTCATGTCTGCGTGGCAAATTATCTCCACGAGATTGCCGCAAATGACGAGAGCGTGTTACGAAAATCCAGATTTCAAAGTGTTACTCACCGGGCACTCTATGGGTGCAGCTGTCGCCGTGTGCGTCGCCATGCTTTTACGATCTGGTGACGTTGATGTCATAAGCGCCGCGCAAAAAGGTGTCGAGGGTTTACCAAACAGCGAAGGCGCTATTGCGTCTGTCATGCATAACTGCACGGTCGTTTCCTTCGCCTCGCCGGCGGTGGTTACTTTGGATTTATCGTTGAAGTGTCAAGACTACGTGACGTCGGTTGTCGCTGGGAAAGATGTCATTCCGAGGTTATGTTATGCCTCCGTGCGCCGACTTCTGAGACGGTTAAATGCCGCCTCTCCCGCGCAACCAATGCTGAAGTCCATCGGAGGCGCATTTCGTGAAGTTGCCAACGGATTACAAAATTCAAGCAGAAGCAATAGCATTAGCGAAACCACTAGCGAACAAATAGAGCTGACGAATAGAAATAGCAACGGCGAAGCTAATAAAACCGACGGCGGCGAGGTAGACGAAAGTGCCGACGATGCGACGACGACGAACGGTGGTACCGAAGGTGCGGAAAAATCGAAGAAGAGAGATTCGGATCAAACAAGCTGGCAAGATTTAGGCGACCAGAGCGGATTGGAACTTCGCGATCATTCGGGAAGCGATTTCCTCGTGCAACCAGGACGCGTGATTCACTTGCGCCGACTGTCCAGCCAACGTCCTGTGGCGCAACCGAAACACGCGACAGCGTTCACGGACATTCCTTTAAGCACGAGAATGATGACCGATCACATACCGATGGTGTACGAATCCGCGATTTTAGAGATTTGCGAACGAATGAAAGCGGAACGAATGGAAACTATGCACGAAGTGGCCAACAGGTTCCGTCGCGTGACGAGCGTCGACTTGATGAATTCGCCCTCGCGGCATCATCCAACGCGAGGAGTGCTTTCACCCGGTTCAGAGTTCAAACGAAGCGTCGCAGAAGGCGCAAAAAACAAGAAAGAGAAACAATCAATGCTCGCCAACGCTGCGCCTCGCTTCGGAGAAGAAGAAGAGAAGGAGAGAAGGCAACGAATGCTTTTTTCTTCCGCCGCCGAAAAGACGACGACTTCAAAAACGGAGGAAACCACCCAAACGTCCAACAGTAAAGGCTGGCAAGTCGTCCGAAACTTCTTCTCGACCATGATGTCAGACTCGCCAACGGGAGACTACGATAAAAGTCCCACCCGAAGCGACGACGAGAATACGCTCCTCGACGGCGACGACCCCAACGACAAAGACGACAAAGGGCAAATCGTCGACGAATTCCACGCCGCCGCCGCTTCTGCCGCGTATAATAGCGCACAGCGATAGGATTTTAATACTACCATTTATTAAAACTTTTGCAACAGTTTTGCTTCATTTTCGTCAGAAAAAAAGAAGAAGGATGACATTACCGACACCAACGACCACCACTTCCTTTCGACTTCCGTTTACCGTCGTTTCGGTGACGAGCGAGGTATTACATACTACTACTAATGAGTATCATCAGGAGTGCACCTCCTGCTGTGTTTTCTACTCTTTTTCTCGTCTTTCTCGTCTCGCGTTTACCCGTCGTTTCGTTCGTTGTATCAACGGGGAATTTGGAAAATTATTCAAAAATGTTGACTTTTGTGTTACGTTTTGCGCGTTACGATGACTCACTCTTTTTTGTGTTCTTCTTGTTGTTATTATTATTACTACTACTAGGATGAAAACGCTAAAGCGGCGAATCTGGAGGAGCGTTTATCGCCGGCTTTGGATGGTGAAACATCAACAACGACAGAGATGACTCAAAATTCTTCACCTCTGACGACGACGACCGAAAACGAGGACCCAAAGAAGAAAACAACGGGAGGAGCATCAACATCCGCAGGGTGGTGCTCGAGAAAAAATCCGACTCAAAACGAAAAACAAACGCTGATATTGAAACTTGTGAACAAAAAAGCGACGGTACATCGGCTGTTGCTCACCTCGCACGCGTATAAAATCGCCTCTAAAGTACACGTCTCGGCGGTAACGGTGAACGAAAAGACCGGTACAGAAGAGACGAAGAAGCTCGGGTACGTGTCGTTTACGGAGAACAGAGAGAGTAATTTTTACGCGAGAGAGTTGAAGACGATACATTTAGTGGCAGAGAACTGCGTTGGGTTGAAGCTAGAGTTTGACGAGGCGTACGTGAACGAGAAGAACGAACACAAGCAGATTGGCATCGCGAAGATTCAGATTATCGGGATGACGCTCGAGCAAAAAATGGCCAACGCCAACAACGCCAACAACAGTCTTTTTGCAGCGGCCGCGAGAACACCGGAGGCGAAAATTGTGAATTCAAACGCACGCTCGATGCATCCGTCGTCCTCGTTTACCACCACGACGCGAAAAAACAACGCGACGACGAATACCACGTTCACGTCGCCGCCGATGTTTGAAAACGCGCCGTGCGACGCGAAAACGGCCAGACGAATCCAAGAGACGCAAGCGTTGAAACAAAAAGCAGTGGAAGTGGAAGATTACGACGAAGCGAAGCGATTGAGAGACGTGATGAGTCGTTTGCGTAAGTTTGGTGCCGCGGTAGCTGCACTCGAAGCGAAGAAAATGAACGCGGTCAGGTTGGAAGATTACGACACGGCGAAAACGTTAAAAGCTGAAATTGAAAAGATGGATTTCGACGCGTTTGAGAAAAGCACGACGACGACGCATCAAAATAACAACAACAATAATAGCGCGGCGAGTAGTCCAATCTTAGGCATGCGCGTGAAAAACGACGAGAATGGAAACGAGATCGTCGTTAATGCGACTAATAAGTCGTTCGATTTTGACCCAGACGACGGCGGCGCGAAAGGGAAGAGTGTTGCCGCGCAGTTTCCGCTTTCCGAAAACACAAACACGCGGCCCGACGACGCCAGCGCTATTGGGTTATCGAACGATGAAATCCCTGCACGCGCGAGTGGTCGCGCAAAGTCTCCGCCGACGTCGCCAGGTTTACAAAGTGGGAACAGCGACGGCGACGGCGGATCTTCTTTCACTCCAGTCAGTAGATTTTCCTCTCTTGGATCGGAAATAATGAAGAACGGGGAGAACAGCACTCCTCAGACAACCACCGCCGAGGAGGAGGAAGAAACGTTGCAACTCTCCGCGAGCGAAGAAAGAGACATGGAACCGATGTTCGCTATGTTTAGCGCGGATGTAGTTGCGAGACTCATCAAAAGCGAACGATGGCGCACGCGAGACGCCGCTTTGACTGAAATGAACACGGTTCTACTCAGTGCAAAAAGTGTTACCGTGGAGGATACGAATCAATTCTTCGTCTCGGTCTGTCGCGTTCTGGCGCAAAAGTGTCTTTGCGACAAAATAGCATCGGCGTTCATTCGCGCGTGCGAAACGCTCCGAATTCTGTGCACGTTTTGTTGCGAAAAAACAAACTTTAACGCCAAAAGTAGCGGTGGCACCAACGTCTCGGCCGTTCTTTCCATTGAAGTTGTGCCTTTCCTGCTCGAACGTTTAGCCGAAGCGCACGCGCGGGCGAGAGATGCGGCGAAAGAAACGCTCGCGCACGTTGCCTCCACGGTGGAAAAACAGCACGAATCGTTCATCATTTTAGAGAAGATAGTCGAAGCGCAAAAGAAGAAAGTCGGTAGCTCTGGAGGGAAAGGGAAAGGGTCCTCTGGTCGCTCGTCCTCGTCGTCGTCTTCGATCGTTTCGTCTGCCTCGTCAAAACCAGTCGCCCCGCGCGCGATGGTCAAGCGCTTAGAAACGCTCGGCTTGATTTGCTCTAGTTTCGGTATGAACACGTCTCACGGTGTGCACGCGGTCAACGCTGCGTCTAAAGCGTTGACGTTTTGTTGTGAAAACTTGGAAAACAATTCTGGCGAGGTAAGGAAAGCCGCGGTAGAATCGTTGGCGTTCATCGGGACGTTTACCGGTAGGAGCAAAGTGCGCGATAAGCTACCGAAAACGTTGAAGAGTTCAATTCGCGACGCCGTCGAACGCGCGGTAGATGCAAAAGTATCATCAGTCGAGGATAAAAATAAGAATAACGACGACGAAGTAATCATCGATTTGAAAAAGAAACCGAGTGAATCGGCGACGAAGAATCAAACGAGTAGTAGTAGAGTAGCGGTAGAAAAAGAAGCGGCTTCGAAAGTATTCGAAGCGCCGTCAAACTCGTTTGAGTTTAAGAAGAAGAGCGCCGCGAGTGAAACCGATAAAGCGATATTCTCTCGTCCGCGCGAAGGAGAAAAACAACCCGAAGTCGATTCTGAAGATGACTCCGATGATGATTCCAACGACGACGACGAAGACGAAGACGATTACCCGTCCATCGAAGAACTCCAACGCGAACTCTCCGCGCTCTCCGTCACCAAAGGCACCCGCCATCCAGACTACGCGCGCGTTCTCGTCGACCTCGCCGCCGCGAAATCCGACCAAGAAGACTACCTCGGCGCGGTCCCTTTATACGAACAAGCCTTGCGCATCCAAGAAAACGCCCTTGGCGACGACCATCCGAGTTCCGTTCAAACGCTCACCGACTTGGCGATTTGCAGATTAGATTTAGGCGAAACTAATAAAGGGAAGCCGTTGTTAGAACGCGCGTTGGTTCTGCAAAAGCAACAATTAGGCGACGACCACGCGGACGTCATCGCCATACGAGAGGTTTTGATGAGCTTGTAAGAGTAGTAGTAAAAGATATATATATGATGTTATTATTATTATTATTATTATTATACATGTGATGAGAAAAAAGACTTGAAAAAAGACGTTTCTTTCCTCATTCTTTTTCCTTCAAGAAGAGTGAGATGCACTTTCATCACTGATGTTGTCGTCGTCTTCTCGAAGTCATCGCGCGCTGGTTTCTTTCGTCGGGAGTCGTCGCTTTTTTGTCTGCAGCGCGTCTTCGTCGTCGTTATCAGCCTCCTCTTTTCGAAGACCTTTAACGACTTTGAACGACAACAACAAAAACAACGACTCCGATGAGAATAAAATTGCACAGTTGCGGGAAGATTTCCGTCACTGCGCCGCGACGTTACGCCAAAACGATTACGAAACCTACCTGTGCACGAACGCCATCGACGCCTCGAGACGCGCCGGACCGTTAGCGTTGAGAGCGTTGAACTGCGAAACCGCCGGGATTGGCACGCATTCAGGAGGAGAAGAGAATAAAGATATCGCGCTGGTGAAGTTGCGATGGTGGATGGACCATTTGGAAAGCATGTTTACACCAACAACAAGGAGGAAAAAATCGCGCGTTCCGGAACATCCGATCGCGAGATGTATAAACGCGGTCGCGACGCACGCGAAAGAAGTCATGGGATCCGATCCTTCGTTTAACGAGACGAGATACGTGACGTGGATTAAAAGAGCGATCGAAGCACGAATGGAGGACGTGGAGAAAGGATCGAACGCGTTCGACGCGACGAAGGATTTAGAACTGTTCGCGAGAGAAACGCACGGGAATTTTTTGTTGGTGACTTTAGACTGCGAGAATATTCGGTCGATGGCGAGCGATCACGTGGCGTCGCACTTAGGGACCGCGATTGGGTTGACGAACAGTTTGAGAGGGGCGAAGATAAACGCGAGGAATAGGAAGACGTATTTTCCGATGGATTTGTTAGCGGAGGAGAATTTAAGCGCGGAGACTGTGTACGAAGGTAAAGTCGGAGACGAACGCGTTAAAAACGTGACGCATAAAATCGCGAGCGCCGCAGTCGGGCACTTAGCCGCGGCGAGAAGGAATTTTACGGAGAATAAGTTAGGCGAGAAGTACCCGCACATGGCGAAATTACTGTTGCAAGCGACGACGACGGAGAGGTGGTTGGAAAAGTTGGAAAAATACGATTTCGACGTGTTTCGAGAGGAGTTGCAACGAACGCCGCCGCTGCTGACGCAAGGCAGAGTGTTCGTCCAAGCGTGGAAGAATCAATTTTAGAATAGAAGTAGTAGTGGTAGTGGTAGTGGTAGTAGTAGTTATAGTAGTTGTTTAGGCTAAGTGTAGTAATTCAAGTATTAATATTATTCTAGGACTGTGTTTGGCTAAATCTCTCAAGCGCGCTCTGGCGTTATTAGATGTTGCTCGGATACAACATGCATCTGATCTTACCCCCGATGCTGGTCGGCGGCAAGTTGTGCTTGAACTGCGCGCGAACAACCCCAGACGTCCCGTGTGCTCTCGTCACCTTACCCCACATGGTTCTGTACACCGTCCCTTGTTTCTTCGTGTGCGCCTTGTACACGTAGCACAATTTCTTCCCCAAGTAAAACGAGGTGGAGGATTTGTCCGGAACGTTTTCCAACTTGATCAGAGAGGTGTTTTCGTATTGGTTCGTTCGCGCTCTTTTGTACCCCAAAATGACGCCACGGACGTATAATCTGTTTACAGTTTTCGTTGTTTTTAAAAGAAGAAAGAAGAGAAAGGGTGAGGTCAGAACAAGAAGAAGACAAAGAAGAAGCATTTTGGAAAATGGATGGGGCTTTGTACACCACCGCCGGCTGGAGAAAGAGGGAGAAAAAAAGGAATCTCTCCCGTCGGAATCCTCCTCGAACGGGCCTGTCGCGAACGGCACCTCGCGCAGAAAAACGCGAAACACACATCTCGCGTCACGTTTTATGCGTTTGCACAGTCATCCATCCTTCGCACCGATCGCGTTCTCCTTTCTCTCTCTCTTTCTCACCCCAACAAAAAATTCGCGCTTTGCGCATCAAAAATCTCATCATCACCATCGTCAAAACGAACGCCGAAGAGAACGACGCGACGCGAAACGAGAAACGCCACCGCATCTCTCCTAAAACCAATAATAAACAACGCGCATAATTATTCGTACCTGCACGGTTGTCTGCTTTCTTTCGGCATATTTTAAAAGTTATGTGTGTGTATTATTATGCGCTAAATTTGTAGTTATTTTATAAGGAAGGAAAATGTGGTTTTCCTGTGGTTTGGTCGTTTCTGCTTTTTACATCGACCGCGTGTGATAACAAAAAAGCAGCAAAAACGAGGAAAAGAGCGGCAGAAAGCATGGGAGGAGGATACGTGCCACCGCACCTGCGCGCCTCAGACGCGGCAGAATCAACTTCTTCTTTAAGTGGCGGTGGTAATGGTGCCTTTAACAACGACGACAGCGGCGGCTTTGGCCCTTCCGCCGGGGAAAGGTCGAATCATCAACAACATCGTTCGAGAACAACAACGGCGGCTGAGGATAATACCACGACGAACAAAATAAAGACGAAGACAAAATGGCAACCGTCGGAACGCGTTCTAAACCTAACCAAATCACAAATCGAGGACATGAGAGAACGGCTAAACGTTCTCGCGGAAAGCCCGGAAGAAGACACGAACGAGTACGCCCCGATCGAGAGCTTCGAGGACATGAAATTGGACAGAGAGATTGCCTTGTCGATTAAAGCGCACGGGTTCGATAAGCCGACGCCGATACAGGCGCAAGGGATACCGGTGATATTATCCGGGAGCGATGTCCTGGGGTGCGCGGAGACTGGGAGCGGGAAAACAGCCGCGTTTGCGATACCGATGATTCATTACTGCGTGTCGATTTCGGACGCGTACGGCGCGACGAGAAGAGGAGACGGACCGACGGCGATTGTTTTAGCGCCGACGAGAGAGTTGGCGCAACAAATCGAGAAAGAGACGAAAGCGTTTTCGCAAGCGATCGATAAGAGACGCTTTAAGACGACTATCGTCGTTGGTGGGTCGAGCATGAACGAACAGAGAGGCGATTTGAGAAACGGCGTCGAGTGCGTGGTCGCCACGCCGGGGAGGTTGATCGATCACATACACCAAAATAACACCAATTTACGACGCGCGTCGTTTCTAGTCTTGGACGAAGCCGATCGGATGTTAGATATGGGTTTTGAACAACAAATTTTAGAGATTTTAAACGCGACTCCGAAACCGAGGCAAACGTTGTTGTTTAGCGCGACGATGCCGCCGGAAGTTGAAGTTTTAGCCGGAGAGTATTTAGTGAAACCAGTAAAAGTGAAAGTAGGCACAGTCTCGGCGCCAACCTCGAACGTGGCGCAGAGTTTAGAAAAAGTACCGAACGATGTCGCAAAAATCGATCGATTGTGTCGGATGCTCGTGGAGGAGAAGATGGAATCGGTCGCGCACGGCAACGCGCCGCCGATGTCCATCGTGTTTGTCGAACGTAAAGCGAAAGCGGAAGACGTGGCGGATATGTTGAACGCGGAAGGTGTGGCTACGGCGTCTTTACACGGCGGGAGAACGCAAGGCGAACGCGAAGCAGCTTTGAAGGATTTTACCAGAGGCTTGTGTTCCGTCTTGGTCGCTACGGACGTCGCGGCGAGAGGATTGGACGTCAAAGGCGTCCAACACGTCGTGAACATGGACTTGCCGAGGAACTTTGAAGATTACGTCCACAGAATCGGTCGTACCGGACGAAACGGCATGACTGGTAGAGCCACGTCCTTTTACACAGACTCGGACGCTTTCATCGTCTCGCAAATCAAACGCGCTTTACAAGAGCTCGAAAGCGGCAACGCGTTTGCTTTCGCCACCGGTAAAGAAGCCAGAGCGAAAGAAAAAGAAGCGCAAAGAGCGTGGAGGGAAGAGCGAAGCGCCGACCAATCGAAAACAGAAACCGACTCGGGCGGTATCATCTCCGTCGACGACAAGTTCAAATCCATGCTCGTGACGAGTGCCAACGCCGCGACCGGAAATCAATCCGGCGCCGCCGACGACGCCTGGGGAAGCGACGAAGACGACTTTTAATAAGAAAAAGTCCGTCGTCCTGATGAGGATGAGAGAGAAATTATGGTTGTAATATAAATATACGCGAATAAGAAGAAAATTTGAGTTGTTTGTTGGAAAAAGCACAACAGTATCTCGTCGTCACAAACAAACACACCGATACTAAGAAGTTTTATGAGCACGAAACAACTCGCGGACGGCGCGCAAAAACTCGTCGCCGCTTCGCTCGGCGTCACCACCGTCGTCGCCGCGGGTTGGTTCGTCGCCTCCGGGGCGAGAATCATTCTCAACGCGGGGAATACCAACGGAGATGAGAGAAACGACGACGAACGGAAAAAGTGAGACAAACGCGATGAATACGACGCTGCAGAACACGTCGCACGGTTGGATGGGATTAGGAACGTGGAAATCCTCTCCCGGCGTGACCAAAGACATCGTTTTCGAAGCTTTAGCGTCTGGTTTGTGCCGACACATCGACTCTGCTCCGGTGTACCAGAATCAGAGAGAAGTCGGGGAGGCCATCGAACTTTATGTGAAGGACATAAACGGAGGTAAGCGAGAGGATGTGCACGTGACGTCAAAGTTGATGACGTATTCCTTACCGCCGGAGAAGTTCGAGGAAGAAACGAAGAGGCAGTTGAAAGAGTTGAGGATAGAGAAACTGGATTTGATGTTACTCCAGTGGCCGGTGACGACGAGCGGGTCGATCGAGGCGCAATGGAAAGCGTTGGAGCGTTTGGTGAGGAAAGGTTTGGTGGAAAGAATTGGCGTGTCAAACTTTTCGAGGAAGAAGTTGGAACAGTTGCTGAGGTGTTGCGAAATCAAACCGAGCGTGAACCAAATAGAGTGCCATCCGAACTGGAGGCAAGACGATTTGGTCGAGTTTTGTAAAGAGAACGATATCGTGGTGCAATGTTACGGGCCGTTGGGTTCGGGCGACCAGTTTTCCTCGGACGGTTTAAATCGAAAACGGTCCGGTGCGCCGCCTTTATCGAATCCTATAGTTGTAGAGTTAGCGGAGAAGTACGGCGCGACTCCGGCGCAGATATGTCTCAATTGGGCGGTGTTTCATCGAGGTACGGTGCCGTTGCCGAAAACCGTGAACAAAGAAAGGTTGAGAGAAAATAAAGAAGCGCTGGATATTGTCATCTCTTCGGAGGATTTAGCGAAAATAGATAGCATCGAGGAACAGTATCGATTGCAACACGGCTCTTTTCACACCGGACCGACAAAGGAATTTAAAACGCTCGAAGAGTTATGGGACGAGGACGTGTCTTGGGCCGAAGGGCTCGATTTTGAAAAGCCAGACGGCTTTAAACTGCGCAGTAGTGATTAGTTGTAGCTGCTACGTACCCTGGTACACCTAATAATTTACCACACATCTATCTATCTCAAAGGATCGGAATCGTCTAACATGGCAATCATCTTATCGATGATTCTTTTCCCGTCTTCTCGAATGCCCGAGTGCATGTACTCGTTCGTCGCATACACTCGCACGTTCGGACCCATGTAGTTATTGACGACATCCATGGCTAAATCAAAATCGACGAACATGTCGTCCAAATATAACGCGCACGCAGTTTTCGTTTTACACGTTCTCAATTTCTCTAAATCGTACAGTTTCGGCCAATCCGTTCGGTCTTGCAACGCCTGCGCGACGCGCTTCATCGGCTGCAAATAGGACAGTTCGTCGTAAAAGAACGGCAAGACCATCTCGCCGGTGAACAAAACACCATCGTCCCCGTGTTCGGGCGCGACTGGGTCCCAATCGCTCGCTCTTTCTTTTATCGCACGCTCGGCTGCCCAATTTGAACTGTTGTTATCGCCATTCATATAAATAGATTCGTGCATCAACGCGTACAACGGGTTCGAATCAAACGGGTGGAACTTATCGAACGCGTTCATAAACTCATCCGACACTCTTCTTTTTCCATTCTCCTCGCAAATCGCGTTCTCTAACATGTAATGCAGCCTCTCGAACCCACCGGCGGTACCTAACGAAAATCCTAAGGCCTGAACTCCTCTGGCACTGACGATGTTCCCGTTTAACGTTTTCACCCGTTCCTTGGCGTCGCACAATTTCGCGAGCTCTTTCATAATCTCCTTATCTCTCGGAAATCTCGAATAATACTTCTTCGTTTGCGTCTTCACTCGATCTAATAACTTAACGTACGAGTCTTTCGGATCTTTATTACACAATGGTGGCACCCCGCCAGTCAACAACGCCATATCTATCGCCTCGTTCCCGTACCTGCTCAAATACGTCGTCAAACAGAATCCTCCGAAAGATTGCCCGAGAACGACGTCGTATTTCTTCTCCTCTCCGAGCATTTCTTTTCTAACGAATTCGCAATCTTCCACGATAGAATCCGCTCGATAGTATTGCAACGTCTCGTCTATTGAATTTTCTTCTCTGAGTAACTTTTGTCTTGTCATCGGCGACGAGCGCCCGGTCCCTCGTTGGTCAAGTAATAACACTCGCATGTTCTTCTCCTTCGCCAAGTGTCCAATCCAACCGCCTATTTCTTGCACTCTCGCGCATTCAAATCCAGGCCCGCCTTGTAAATACAGCGCGGTTTTTAATGTCTCTCTTTTCTCAGAAGCTTTATTCGCCGAACTGACGATTTCGCGGACGAATATTTGTATCTTTTCGTTCGTTTTATTGTACTCGAGTTTCGCGTGATGCAACGGAACGGTGAACGAATGGTCGATGATTTCGAGACCAGGGACGGCGAAAGACACTTGATTCAAAGAAGACAACGAAGCGAAATTGGTGGTGGTCATCGCGCCTCTTCTTCTGACGATGTTTTTACCGCCGCTCTTGCAGGAAGGAGTGAATAATAAGAGTCTCGGAATACTTTTTAGAAGAGCGTGATGCATCTTTTTTATGGAGAGAAAACGTCCGTCCTTTTGGCATCAAATCTGCTTTTTTCTTCTATTACAACAGTTTGAAACACTTTTATATAAGTTACTATCCGGTGATGCTGCTTTCGCTTTCGTCGTCTCCATCGTCGACGCTCATGTTTGCCATTTTATCGTCGATGTCGGAAAACTCGGCGCGATCTTTGTGTTCGATTAATCCTTTCACGGAGGCGACCGCGGCCATGGCGGTTTTCACCGTGTCGTCCTCTTCGCGTTGTTCGGCGATGCGTCGAGCTTCTTTCAACTCGGCTCTTAATTCGTCGTATTTTTGCATCAAAGCTTGTCTTCGCGCGGTGAACTGCGACGGAAAGAGCATTGGGAAGTATTTTTGAATGAAGGAGTACACCAACACGTGGCCTAACGGCGTGATGGGGGTGATGAGGATGATGATGAAAGGAATGAAGGTGAACAGATCCAAAAACGTTTGGCGAACGGTTTGGACTTCGCGAGGTTTCAAGGAGGTGCCTAACAAGGCGACGCCGAAAAGGCGGCCGGTGGCGCCTAAATCGGAGAAGAGGAGCTTGAACCCGCGGAAGAGGAACACCGCGCCTTCTTTCAATTTCGACCCGGCGTCGTTGACGGAAGCTTTGAACCGTTCGGTTTGGATTTCCAACGAGAGCGCCGGCGAATCGCCGCCGTCCTGGATGCCTAATCGAGACTTCATATCCGGGATATCCTCCGCGAGTTGCGCCAAAACTTCGTCTTCGATTAAAAATACTTCTTTTCGATCGACTAAACTGACGAGCTTGCGTAACTGCGCGTCCATTTTACCGAACTCGGCGACGAGCAAACCCAACTCACTTAAACTGGCTCGATCGGGCGCTTCGCACGCCTCGTCGTCTAAAGCGACCAAAATTTTCTCCATTTCCGTTTGTAACGTTCGAACGGCAAAGACGCGACGCATTAAAGAAACTCGCTCCTCAGACTTTCGGACTTTTTCCGCCAAACGAACGCGAGACAACGAGTCTTTGCCTTCCTTGGCGATCGCGTCTCGTGCTTTCATGACTTCCAGAAACATTTTATCTCGGTCTTGCACTTCAATCAATAAGCGCAAGATGAGTTTTTCCTTCTCCGTTTTCAACGATTTCGGTTTCGGGAGATTCGAGACTACTCCTTGCGCGAGCTTCGCGGTGGACGCGTCTAGCTCGTCCTCTGGGTCGCCACCGTTGAGGCGAACCCAGACGTTTTTGGAATAACTCGCCACGGATTGAATAGCTTGACCCGGCTTTTCTCTCACCGATTTTCTCACTTCCGGTTCTAAAACCTTATTGACGACGTTCTTTACTCTCGGTGATTTCAACGATCGCTCCACGCGTTCGACGGTTCTCACTAACGGTCTGCGAAGTTTTGTGGGAGAAGAGCTCGGTGATTCGCTCGAACCTCCTTCGCCGTATCCTCCCATGCCGTCGCCGCCGGCGTACTCGCCTGGACTTTGCTCGTCGATTGAGTATTCTTTCACGCGTTCCAATCGATCTCTCACCGCTTGCACTTCCGTTCCGAATGCGCACTTCTCCATGAATGTGTTCCCTAGCGCCTCCAACTCTTTGTCGTACTTTTTGACAGTGTCGATGACGACCTCCTTGTCCTCTTTCGCCTTGTCCTCGTCGAACGCAATCTCCCACGCGTTATTCTTCTTCGCGGATAAGGCGTCTTCAATATCGTCCTCGTCGTTGGAGGACTTCAAAGACGACGTCAACATCGTCGTCAGGGCGGTCAAAGGCGCGTCCATAAACCCAAGCTTCTCTTGCAACCGCTCGCGACTTTGAAAGATATTCTCCACTTGCTCCAACACCGCTTCAAAGTTGGAACATCTCTTTTCTAAACTCACCACGGTTTCCCCGTCTTGTTGAGAGGATTGGCCGCCGCTCGTATCGGAGTACTCAAACGACCCTTTCAAATCATCCTGCAGAGGCGTCGCGTCGAAATCTTTCAGCTCTTCCAATAAAGTAGCCGCTTCGATGAGTTCTCGATACAAATCTTTCAACGCGACTAAAGAGCTCAACCGAGACACTCTTCGCACGGCGTCTCTCTTCGCCTCTTGGTCGCTCGCGAGAGGCGGGACGCCCGGAATCGCGTACGTTTCGTCCAGCGGTTGCGCGCCTTCCACCTGTTCGATTCCGTTGCTTGTGCTACTGCTATTATTTGCTGTCTCTGCTGAGGTATTCGAGTCCGGAAGAATCGCACGCGTTCGATGTTTATTTTTTCGGTTTCGCAGTTTCGCCTCCGAGACGACGACGATTTGATCTCGTCTCGACGCAGAAAAACTCTCATCACATCCTCTTCCGTCGTAATCTCTCGTCGCGCGAGGACGACTAAGAAACAGAGAAGAAGAAGAAGAAGAACTCGTCGAGCAGTTCGTCCAGGAATTCATTCTGCCGTCGTTTACGCCGCTTCTCGCCGAAGAAGAAGTGAAAGAAGAAGACCAAGAAGTCGCGGTGGTTTTCTCGCGCGCGGAGGAGATCGGCTGCTGACGTGGTTTCGTTCTTCTCGTTAATCTTTTCCGCCGGTAAGAACACGAAACCGAAGAAGGAGAGACAGACGAAGAGTACGAAGAGACAGAAGACGAGGCGCTCCTGTTGCTCGTCCTCGACGCGCTCGTCGAGGCGGTCGTTGTTCCCAACATGGTATTATACGTGATGATGTGTCCTTTCTGTGTATTAAATTTATGTCGTTGGTGCGCTCAAATTACCCCACAAAGAAGAGAAAACCAACGGGTTCTTTTTTGAGGTTTTTTTGCTTTGTTTTTTTTTTTGAAAAGACGGCCATTTTTTTCTTTACGAGCGTCCTTTTTTTTTTCTCCTCCTCCTTTCTGATCACACAAAAATAAGACATGCGCACCGTAGGAGTCAACCTCCTCCTCCCCTCTAAAGTCTCGCGTACGAATACGTATACTACCGCGAGACGAAGAAAGAGTCCACATCCGAAAAGAGCGGTGAACGCGAGGAGGACGGTTTTGAAGGTGGCGAGAGAAGAAGAAGAACCAAATTTGGTGTTGTGTTTGAGGATTCCTGACGAGGAGGATGGTCTCGAGGCGAATCAAAATCAGATACAAAAAGAAGACGAAGAAGAGGGAGTAGAAGAAGAAGAAGAAGAGATAACTGTTAGGGAAGGAGCGAAGAGAAAGATAGGGCACGAGTGCGATGTGTGCGAGAAGGTGTTTCAATCTCCATCACAGTTGACCAGACACATGCGTACGCATACGAAAGAGAAACCGTATGAATGTGATGTGTGCGAAGAGCGTTTTCGTGAATCTCATCATTTGAAAGACCACATGCGTACTCACACGAACGAGAAACCGTACGAATGTGATGTGTGCGAGAAGCGTTTTCGTACATCTGGTAATTTGAAAAAGCACATGCGTACGCACACGAAGGAGAAACCGTACGAATGTGAAGTTTGCGAGAAGTGTTTTAGTCAATCTGGTAATTTGAAAAAGCACATGCGTATTCACACGGGCGAGAAACCGTACGAATGTGAAGTTTGCGAGAAGTGTTTTAGTGAATCTAGTAATTTGAAAAAGCACATGCGTATTCACACGGGCGAGAAACCGTACGAATGTGATGTTTGCTGGAAGTGTTTTCGTGAATCTGGTCATTTGAAAAGGCACAAGCGCACTCAACATTAGCTGCTCATTTGTAGTTCTAAAAGTATACACATACACGTCGTAAATTCATCATCACAGATACGTAAATTCATCGTCACAGATACCGAGAACAACAACAAAACGACTATCACACCGCAGTCTTTCCACACAAAATTTCTAAAAAGTCTTGTAAGAGTAGAAACTCATTTAAGGAACAAGACGTTGAGAAATGAATCCTCCTCCTTCTCCTCCTCCTCCGTTGAGGAGTACGGCACCACCGCCTCCTCCTCATTCTCCTCCTACTCACGCTCAGCACAGCAACAGTCAACACAACGCGCGTTACCCTGTATCGCAGCAGCCTTCGCAGCGACCAAATCCAACGCAACACCAACACCACCAATCGTCGTCTCCGTCGTCGTTTTCTTCACTCGCGGTGAATGCGCACGCACCGACGACGACGACGACGGAAACCGCGAAAGAACAACTCGGGAGAATTACGTTTCAGTCGACCGCTTTGGAAAAAGTAAACTCGGAGTTGTTCTCGCTGACGTACGGGGCGTTTCTCGTGCAGTTGTTGAGAGACGCGAACGGGGACGCTTCGTTCGTGAATGCGAAATTACGGGGGATTGGGAAATCGATCGGGAATCGATTGATCGAGGAGTATCTGGCGAAGATGATGAATACTGGCGGTGGTGGGAACGGAGTGGGGAATGGCAGTTATTACGGTGGCAGTAATAACGCGGCGGATTCGTGCAAAACGTTTCGAGAGGTTATGGAGAACGTGGCGTTTGTCGGGTTTCGCATGTTCCTCAACGCGCGGTGTCGATTAGTCGATTGGAGCAGTAATAGTAGTAGTAACGGTAGTAGTGGTAATACTCCCACCACGAATGACAACAGTACCAGCAACATGAACAGTAACAGTAGTAGTAGTCACGAGAGCGTTACGTTAGCGATCGAGGATCTCTCTTTGGCGGATTTCGTGGAGTTGCCGGAAAAATATACGAACAGTTTGTCGTATTGCGAGGTTGTGTGCGGCGTGGTGGAGGGCGCTTTGGAATCAGTCAACGTGAGAGTGAAAGTGCACTTTGTTAAAGACGGATTGAGGAGCGATTTGTCGTCTAGTTACGTCGGGCAAACGCAAGAAAGCGAGAGGGTGGTGAAGAATTGTAAGTTTGCGTTGCGCGTGACGTCGTTAGGACCGATCGAGGACGAACCGTATCCGTTTCAAGATGACGATTAGTAATCATTATACCAGGTGCAGTGGGTATATTTGTGTGCTAATAACAACGCAGTGTAAGAATACATATTTACTAATACTACAAAGCGCAAAAGCGGCGGTGACTTTTCTTATTTTTCTTGTACGCTCTTTAACGATCGAAGACGTTCGTTAACTTCGCACGTGATGTCCGTGATATTTACGACAATAACATGGAATGCACTTAAGTTTTTCGGTAGGTGTTGCGACGCATTGAGTTCGTCCTCTTCCTCGCTCCCTTCATTGTCGTTGTCGAGTATGATGTCTTGCGATCCAGGCGTCGGCGGCGGCGACAGCGTCGAGTTCTTCGCGCCGCTCTTTCGTATCCGCTGAAACGTAGACGCTTTTCTCGAAAGTTCCACGCGAACGTGACGAGAGGACGTTTGCGTCATGTTCTCAACCATGCTCTTGTTGTTCTTGTTGTTGTTCTTTTTCTCCTTCTCTTTTGTCGCGTCTTTCCCCTCGTCTCCTCGTTTAGCAGTTGCCGATGTGGTTGGTGTTGTCACCGAAAACTCTTTTGAAATTGAAAACTCTCTCGCAAAGTTTCTCTTCGTCATCTTCCCGGTTTTCTCGTTCTTCTCTTCGCTTTCGTCGTTCAAAATCTCCTCGAAAAACTCATCAACGCTCCTCTCGCCCGGGTTGGGTTTGATCTGTCCACTCGCGCTCGCTTCGGAAAATAGCGTATACAAGGATTCGCCGGTGAAGTTTTTCTCCTTTGAAAACCCCAAGAGTCTCTTCGTCGCTTTGTTTGCGTACACTATGGACATCGTCGCATCGCGTTCCTCTTCGTCTTCGTCCATGTTTTCCTGGTCTTCGCGATTATATATATAATTCCCGTACTCATCGGGAATTCGTTCTTCTTCTTCTTCTTCTTTTTCTTTATCACGACAATCGTCATCTTCTTCTTTTTTATCTACCGAACCTAAACTGACCAACATGAACCCTCTATCGCTATCATCAATCGCGTCCATGAAATACATCTGCATCGCCGTCTTCTCGATCGTTTTCGCGCACGCGTCCGCTAATCGAGTCAATAAGTTCAAATCTTCCCCAGACATGTCGTGCCTCGGCTTCGTATCCAAAACGCAAAACGATCCGAACCGCACGCCTCGAACGATAATCGGTGCGCCGGCGTAAAACCGCAAATGCGGCGGTCCTAAAACTAACTCGTTCGTTTGAAACCGAAAATCTTGCATCGCGTCTTCCACGACCAATACTTTCGGTTCTTTCGGCAACAGCGTCCATCCACAGAAACTGTTCTCCCTCTTCGTCTCCGTCGCATCTAACCCAATATTCGCCCTAAATGTTTGCTTGTTCTTCCCTACTATGGTGACTAAACACATCGGCACTCTCAATGCCGTCGCACAAATCGACGTCAACAAATCAAAATGTTCGTCCGCGTCTTTGTTCTCGATGTCTAAAATTCCGCTCGCTCGCACCGCTAACAATCGCTCCTTCTCGTTTCTCGGTTTCGGCGCTCCGGAAAACAAAACTCCATCGCCGTCCACGATAACGTACGGTGAGTTTCGGTACCCGTTGTCTATGATATCTAAATCTGTCATCACGTTCGCCAACGCGGCTTCGTGCGCGAGTTTTCTCATCTTCGCTTGTTTCGACCCCGTGGACTCGTTGTTAAACGCCTTGTTGTTTTCGTTTTTACTCGTCGCGCCGCCGCACAAGGTGTTCGAGCCACCGACATCACCACCACCGCATTGTTCTTGTTGTTGTTGTTCGTTTTCTCTCGCGGCGTTGCTCGGGAGCGATAAACAATCCGCCACGTTGTTGTTCTCGTTGCCTTCTCCCATCGCGTTGCTCTCCGTCGCTTTCCAATTTGCGTCGTCCATCGGATTTGAGGAAACGAACGCTTTCGCGCGCAACGAATACAAACACTAATAACGTTGGTCAAAAACTACTTTTCTGCGAAAACGAGACAGAGAGTAATTCCACGTATACAACGAATCGAGCAGAGGCGAGCGCGCAATTTAGGTGCTTTTAAAATACATAAATATGTTGCGCGGATATGTAAAGCGTGTGTCAATTAAGGTTATCCGTCGTCGTTATCCGATTTGTGCGGACAAATCAGAGCGAGCGAGAAAATGAGAGATTTTTTGAATCTTTGAATTTTTTTCACATTAAGGGCTAAAAATGCGCTACTTATGTACCAATATCTCGGGTATTTATCTCAGTCAGATGTATCCCAAACGTCTTCGAATGGTTGCCGGGAAGAACATGCGTAAAATTCCCTCGCCGTTGACGATGGGGACGATGATTTGCGTCGCGCCGCTTAAAACTTTCAAGCCTTCCCAACACCGTTCGGGAGTCGGGAGCGGGACGAGTAAACGACCCATGCCAAACACCGCGACGGCGAAGAAATGCGTGACTAAATTCAAAGGGTTCGGGTCTAAACCGGAGAGTAAGGCGATGGGACCTCGAGCGTATCCACCGCCGAGCTTGAGGTATTGAAAGCACGCTTTGCGCATCTCTTCCATGCCGGAGTTTTCGGATTTGGTAAAGACTTTATACAAGGCGTTGGCCAAGGTGTTGATGGTTAACGCCGGTCGCGTTCGGTGCGCGTAGAATTCGTCGACGGCTTTTTGTATGCCGGAGATGTTGTACGCGTCCGACTGGCCGTCGCGGAAAGACGGACCCAACGGTTGTAGCGTCGATTTGAAGGTGGCGATGTCGCTCAAAGCGACGGTCATGCCACCCCCGGTCAACGGATGGCGCATGTTAAACGAATCCCCGAGCAAAACTGCCCCTTTTGTTCGCTTCGGATTCGCCGGCATCGTTTTGTTCGGCATTGCCTTAAAGTCGCCGCGTTCGACGGCAATTTTCAAATACGGTTGCACGCGCTTAGGAACTTGTGGTAAAATTTTCTCCAAGACGTACTTCGCCATCGACCCGTCTTTGACGCGAGGCATTTTCACGTGTGAAGGAATATCCACCAAACACCGAACTTCTTTCGAGGAGATCGGGTAGAACAAAACCGGAGATGGATCTCCCAAAACCACGTGGCCTTGATTCGCGTTTTCGCCTAAAATTTCGCTCGGCGCGCCGTCTAAAATCAACCCGACAAAGTGCGAAGGGTGATCAATCTTATTATCCGCTAACTTTTTCCTCAAAGAGGAAAAGTGCCCATCGCACACGATGGTCAACGGCGCGTAGGACGTAAACCTTTTCGGTTTCTCCTTTCCTGCGACTAATTGCCCGTTCACCCACTCGTCGCCTCCGATGTCGTACGCGATGCCGGCGACGCCGCCGTCGTTCGCCTCGTCGTTCCACGTCTCCCCGTTTTCTTTCACTAAAAACTTCACTGTCCCTTCTCTCAAAGTCACGTTTTTATTCCCGTACGCTTTCCTTCTCAACTGTTGCACGAACCTCCCGTTATGAAACGACCTCCCGGCGATATCATCGTTCAGCGATTGCTCGTCCAGCGGATACATCATCGTCGCCTCCTCCCCGTCTTTATACATGGTATATCCGTACACTTTCTGCGCGTCGATGTTCTCCACGCACGATTCTAAACCTAACTCTTTCAATTTCTTATACCCGCCCGGTTGTAACAACTCCCCGACGATTCTTTCCGGCGTCGTCGCGTCTCGTTCCACGCACAACACTTTCCTCCCTTCGTCGCCTAACACGCACGCCAACGAAGCCCCCGCGACGCCGGCGCCAACGATGATGACGTCCCACTTCTGGTCCCGTTCGTCCGAGGACGACGGGAGCGTAAACGTAAACTCGTTTCTTTTCTTCGGTGGCACGTAATCACTCCCATTCGTATTAGTCTTCGTATTACCACCACCACCTGTCATCTTTTTCTCCTCGTTCGACGATACAGACGACGACGGAAACGAGGATGATGCAGATGCGTTCGTCTCGTCGTCGTCATCTTTGACGATGGATTTCTTCTTCTTAAACGAAGAAGACATGCGTTTCATCAACGAACCCGCCATATTATTTTAACAACAACAACAACAATATATTCTCTGTACTTCTCCTCCTCCGATGATGATATATGTGCGATGATGACGACGACGATGAGAGTTGCAACAAGTGTTACGCGTTAATAATAGTAGTATTCAAACGAAGAGATCTGCGAAAAATGTGTCGTGTGTTTTTGAGAAAAAAGGAATTTCTTTAAAAAAAAAATGTGGGCACACACGTGTTGCAGGAGTTTATATACGCAGCTTTAAGACAATTCGAATTACATATGTACACGTAAAAGGAGCTGGTATACTCGTAATCAACACAGGCAATACTTATCATTCATCATTTTACGCGAACGCGAGGAGTAAAACGCTCGTAAAAAACGTTAAAAAGTAAAACTCGGAAGAAGAAAAGGCGGCGCGACGCGCCGCCGGCGAAATAATCAAAGTGCTCGTCGGAGGAGGACTCGGTGGAGGAGGACTCGGCGGAGGCGCGAGTTTTACGACGGTAATTGGCGCCTTGATAGAACTGGCAGTGACAGTTAAATCAGCTTGTCCATCGAGCGCCGCGACCAAGTTTGTCGCGTCATCGGTGACCAGTTTCGTTTCCACGACGGCGAGGTTGGCGAACGAGGACGTTTCGACTTTGAAATCGACTTGGACGGCGTTCGTCGCGGTTAATTTTCGTCGCCGGTAATTATCGTCGTCGGCGCCACTGAAAACAACATCGGTGATATCCGTGATGGTGATTTTATCGACTTCAACGGCCAAGTAGGAAGCCATGCCCGCGATAAAGGCGGTCTTTTGCGCGTCCAAAAATGTTGCGACGGAGTATGGCGAAAGTTCCAAGGAAGATTCAATCGCTGCAACAGAGGTCGGTTTGCACGCGGCAGTACTTATCGTCTTGCCTGCAGAACACGAGGTTGCTCCGGAAAGGGAGTATCCAGAGTTGCAATTGAAAATACACGTTTCGCCGTGCGAGAGTAACTCTTTGCAAGCACCGATACTTCCGTTTTCTGGTGTTTTCTCCGACGCGTCGCATTTTTGCGTATTCGTGATGGCGTTGTTATCGTAATCCAACATTATAGGGGAGACGCAAGCGCCTTCACCGTCGCATACTTTTGAGTAGACGCCAGAAATCGTGTCCGTTGAGCACGGAGCACCCTTCTTTGTTGCATAGTACACACCTCCCCACAACCAAAAGCACGGTTTGTTTTCTGCTTGGGGAAGGTCAACTCTGCATTCGTTTTTATAGCACCCACCCGTCTTCGAATCAACTGTGCAAATTGTCCCGTACGGTTTCCAGTAATCGCGCGAATCGCACGATTTCGAAACGCCATCGCACGTTTCTGCAACATCGCATCCACCTTCACCAGCGGCGGCTCTGCACACGACATCCTTCGCCGCGATGCTGCACGCGTCGGTACAACAGCCGTCGTGGTAACTCGAACACGTTTTACCTGTTTTCAGTTTACACGTGGACGCATCGCAACAGTTTTGTTCATTTGCACCGTAATATAAAGTGTTCGTGCAATCTTTACCGTAACAATCGCACTCTTCACCTTCTTCAACGATTCCGTTACCGCAAACGTTGGTATTCCCTTGAGTCAAGCACGACTTCATGCCTTCGATTTTATCGTTGTATACGTCTTTCGAGCACGTCGACCATTGCGTTTCGAGTTCAGTACCCGCAAGCGCGGCCATAATTAATCCAGCAGCAGGGCAACTCTCTGTGCCAGAATCGCCATCACCATCGTGCGGAAATCCAAGGTTATGTCCTATTTCGTGCGCAACGGTTGCAGCGCTGTATCGCAACGTATTGGTGTATCTGACCTCGTTTACGTTTTGCGCCCATGTTTTGCAAACCGTACCCAACCACGCAAGTCCAATGGTACCGCCGTCAAAATCGTGTCCAGACAGTACAACGACATCGTCCGCGCCGTTGAAAAAAGAAGGATCCTGCTCAACCACCCAATTCGAAACGTTGTCTAAGAATTTCTCCACGTCGACTTCATCATCATTTTCACAATAATCGCACGCCTCGGTATCGTCCGCAAGCGTGGCGTGCGTCCACGGTTCCGACGTTCCAAGATTACCGTCCGAAACAGTATTTCCTTGACTCGCGCTAAAGATACCGAATCCACTCACGACCACGTTTAATTCGACATCAAAGACCCCGTCGTAAAGCGCGTTGACAAAGTTCATAACCGCCAACGAATCCATGATGCAATCCATATCCGTCTTCCCATCATTTATGTAGTCCGCGGAGCGTTTCATATCGATGATGACGTACGTTTCCAACTGAGCAGTCCAATGTTCGCCGGCGTGATTAAGCCTTCGTCGCATTCGTTTCTTGTGTCCGTGTTCGTCGTCGGCGGTGGTCCCAGGTTTATACATTACCTCGTCGAATCTGGTCCCTTCCAAGTTGCTGTCGAGTTCGTCTTCCGCTCGAAAGGCGATGAAATACGTCGATCGTAACTTCTTACTCAAACTGATGCTATCACTGGTCGCAATCGAATCATCGCCATCCGCGTCATCGTCTTGTAAAAGCGAACGGCTTCTTCGCCGTCTCATCTTCTCCTGCGCCACGTCCTCGGTAAAGTCCGCGTGCGGCGACGCCAAAGAAATGCTCTCATTCTTCGCGACGACGTTGAAGTGCGCGCGAGATCCCCCCGGGCAAAGATTCCCAGACGCGATGTTATTCGCATTTTTCGTTCCCGCAGTCGTCGAAGAAGAAGAAGAAAGCACGGTTTTACCGTCGTAAAAGCATTTCTTCTCTCGTTCCAACTCGAGCGTATTCACCCAATCGATCGACTTCGGTTCGTTTCCGTTCAATTGGTCCACGAACAAGGCGCCATTTTTGAGAAATTTTTTGTACGATTGTTCCACGTTCACGCGAAAGTGCGTCCCGAACGCGGTGAATTCAACCGCGGTAATCTTTTCATCAGTATCATCGTCAGGAGAGGAAGTTAAAGATGATTTCGTCGCCCTCGTCGTTTCTACTTTTGAAAACGTCACGACTTCGAACGCTTTCAGGGAAGCTTTCGCCGGCGACTCGAACGCATTCACGACAGTTAGAGAGAACAACGACGCAAAAACGAAGAACAAAAGAAGAGAAAAAACAACCCCTTTGTTGTGGTCGACGAAGAATCGTTTTTGTTGCCGCATCGTCGTCGTATTTTTATCGTCGATAAAAAAAAAAGTGCTTCGCGCCTCTCCGCTTCTCTCTCTCTTCTTCGCTCTCTTTGTTTTGCGCGCAGTGACGAGGAATACTTATGTGTGTGTGTTACTCCTGTACTCCTGTAATATAAGAATAAATATGTGACGACTTGACCCCCTTTCGTGCATAAAAAGTCCCTCCTTTTTTTGTTCATTTTTTTCGCGTGTTCATTTTTTTTTTTGCTCTCGCGAAAAAAAAAGAAGGAAAAGAGGAGCGCAACCGCCGCCAAAACACATCTGTACTTCACTTGGAATACTCTACTCTCGTTTGGAATCTCATTCATCATCATCATCATCAACACGTAGTATCAGTTAAAGAAAAAGAAGAGAGCTCTGCGACTATAAGTGAGACTGTTCTTCTCGCGTAATGTTTGACCGTCATAAAAGCGACGAGGATGGATCTTCTTCTTCTTCTTCTTTGTCTTCCGACGACGACGAGGAAAAGAAGAAGAAGAAGAAGATGAAAAAAAAAGACACGCTGAAAATCAACCAAAAATTTGCCTCGCGCTTCGAACACAACGAACGGAGGAAAGAGGAACACCGGTTGAAAGAAAAAGTCGGGAAAGAGTATTTAGTGAAAGGGATGATGATGAAACAGAAGAAGAGCGATGGGAGCAGCGATTCTGATGATGACGACGATGAGGAGAGCAGCAGTTCGGACGAGGGCGATATTACAGAGACGAAAGAGAAGCAGTTCGTGGACGTGTTGACAAAGTTGAAGAATAAAGATCCGTCGGTGTACGATCCGAACGCGAAGTTATACGACGAATCTTCCTCTTCTTCCTCCTCGGATTCTGAATCGGATTCTGGACCTGATGACTCCGATAAAAAGAAGAAGAAGAAAAAGAAGAAGAAGATGACGCTGCGGGAAGTGCAAGCGAGAGACTTGCTCGAAGGCGGCGCCAGGACGTATGAATCGGACGAAGACGAAGATGGGTTAGGCAAACGAAACAAAGATGCCGGCCCGTCGTACGTGGAAGAGCAAGAGGCGTTGAAGAAGGCGTTCAAAAGCGCCGCCGGTAATAGCAGGAGCAATAACAGTAGTAGTAGTAGCGGCGACGACGACGACGGAAATTCAGATTCAGATTCAGACGACGACATCGGAGGATTAGTCGTGAAGAAACGCGCAGAGAAATTCGACAACAACAACGCGAAGGACAGCACTCATAAAATAGAAGACGAGAATAAGAAAAAGTTAGCCGAGGTTTTGAAAGACGAGGACGAGTTTTTGAAAGATTACATCGTCAATCGCAAATGGACGGATATCAACGCCGATGGAAGAACAAACGGAGGAGATTCAGATTCGGATTCCTCCGAGGAAGATTTAGAAAGACAAGAACAGTTTGAACACGAATACAACTTCCGATTCGAAGAGCCAGGGGGGACATCTATTCGGTCGCACGCGAGAAACATCGACGGGACGCTTCGTCGCGAAGACACCCGTCGTCGCGAGAAGAGACAAAGCGTAAAAGAGAGGAAACAGACCGAGCGGCAAAAGTTGATGGAGGAAGTCAAACGCTTGAAGAACTTAAAGAGAGAAGAGATTCGTAAAAAAGTCGATTTGATTTCGAAAATTGGTGGCATTTCCGGCACCGACGCGGCAAAGATTGCCGATTTAACTCAAGAATTTGATCCAGACGCGCACGATCGGGCGATGCGAGAATTGTACGAGAGTAAAGAGAACGACGAAGCCTATCAAGAGTTGGAGGATGAAGACGGGAACCCAATTAAACCGGAGTTTGACGACGATGTAGAGGACGAGTTGAAGGTGTTGATGAAAGCACCAGAGGAGGTCAACGCGAGAGAAAACGAACGCTTCGAGAAGATTCGGAAGAACATGGCAAAAGTAGACGCAAAGTTACAAGCCGAGAAGGATTTATTGGACGGAGATGATGATGAAGACGATAGCGACGACAACGAAGCAGAGGAGCGAGACGGAGACGCAGCAGATGATCAAAACGACGACGACGACGATAACGATCAAAATCAAGAAAACGTGTACTCCAAACGCGCTTTGAAGCGATGGAAGAAAGAGTTGCAGCAGAAAATGGATGAGTTTTATTCCCTCGATTACGAAGATTTCGTCGATGGATTACCGACTCGGTTTCAATACAAAGAAGTCGCGCCGTCCAACTACGGCTTAACTACGCGCGAAATTCTCTCCTTGGACGATAAGGATTTAAATCAAATAGTCAGTTTGAAGAAAATCGCGCCGTACAGAGAAGACGAAGGGTTCTTGAGCGCGAAAAATCGCGCGAGAGCGCGCGAGTTGGCCGAGAAGTTCTTGAAGCAAAAGAGGCAAGACGAGAAGAAACGAGGCGACGGTAAAAAGCGCAAGAATAAAGACGATAAAGACGACGACGATGATGATGACGACGACGATAAAGAAGCGCGCATGGCGTCGTACGCCTCCTCCGCGTGGGGTAAACGAAATAAGTCTTCAAATAAGAACGAAACTGGAGTGGATCCGAATGCTGCCCCATTGGATACTCGGTCTCGCAACGCCAAGAAAAACGCCAAGAAGCGCGCGAAAGCGAAAGCGAAGCAGGAAGGAGGAGCGTAAAACTTTTAACAACAGATTTTAGGATAGAACAATACATAAAAACATTTGTTTCTTTACAACGCCAACGTCGGCTTAAAGTTCGATTGCAAAAACGCCTTCTTGCTCTTCGACCCTTTCCTTTTCCCTTGCCCGCCGTCGTTCCCTCGCTTCTTCGCTCGGCGTTCCAGTTGCTGCTCGGCTTTCTCCTCGGCCATTTTTTTACGAAACTCTCTCTTCTCTTTCTTATTTCTCGTTTTCGTCGGTTGTATTTCTGTTGTTGTTGATTGTGCTGCTACTGCGGCGGCTGCTTTCGCCGCTCGCGTTTGCGCGACTAGACTACTGCTCGTTTTCTTCTTCTCAACGAGAATTTTTGGAGAAAGACGAAGCCCAGGGGTGGATTTATCATCATCTTCATCTTCATCTTCTTCGGACTCTTTCGCGCTGTCGTCTTTCTTTTCCTCCTCAAGCTCGTCTTCTTCATCGGACTCTTCTTCTTCTTCTTCTTCGCCTTCTTCTTCGTTGCTCTCTTCGATTTTCTCTAATCCGTATATGGTCAGCTCTGGCATCCTCTTCTTCTTTTTGCATTCATTTTCATCATCACCGTCAGCATCATCATCATCATCATCATCGGATGCTTTTTTCTTCTTCCCCGTTCTCGCGCCCCCGCAGCAGGCTTGGAAATCAAACATATTATACGTGTTACGCGAGATTGAGAAGCGAGACCAGCAAAAAGTGAGGACGAGAGAGAAAGAGAGAGAGAGAGCAGAGAAAGCTCTTTCTTTTCTTTTACTCCGAGCAGCGCGCTTTGTGCGTTGTGAGGTTTTTCAGGTGACCTTTGGGGAACCAGAGGACAGGGAAACGAAGCGCAGATATTTGTACACGAGCAGAGCTTTTGGTGCGTGTGTGTGATAATAGTACAAAACGTTATAAAAATATATATATAAATAAAGAGAAGATTCCTCTCGATCTCTCTCTCTCTCTCTTGTTGTTGTTGTTGTTGTTGTTTCTCGTCGCGCTTTCTCTCTCGCTCTCGTCGTTCACTTTTCGAGCGTGGAGTATTTACTTCTTTCGTGTTTGTGTTCAATTTTTTGTTTCCTTTTCCTGACGAGAGTGTCCGTTAGTCCGTTCGGATATTCATTTCTTTTCTCTCCTTGATCCTTCTACGCCCCACCACCTGCTACTCCTCCCGCCGCTGCTACCCCGTCCTCCTCTGCACCACCGCTTTTCTTATTTTTCCCGCTCCTCGATTTCGTCACCTTCCGGTACGCTCGGCCGATTAAACTTTTCTTCTTCTTCAAAACTCTCGTCGGTTTCCCGGTGACCGGGTCGAGTTCTTCCACCGAGATCATGGAACTCCCGGCTTCCGAACCGACGTCGGAGCTGTTGTCGTCGATCGCGAGATCGTCCGATCCTCCAGTCGTCGTCGCGTTCTCTTTACCGTCTTCTTTCCCGGGGCGGTGTAACCCGCACCACGCGAAGAGCTTTTCAAACATACTTATGTGTAAGTGTGTTTGTGTTTATGCCGTTTGGGTGGTTTTTGAAAATGTTTTTCGTTTGGTTTGGGGGGAAAATGCACGCAAGAACAAAAACTTGGACGTTTCCCACACAAAGAGAGCACACACACACACTTTGGGCTTTTATCACGCGTAGAAAGAAGAAACGAGAGAGAGAGAAGGGGACGAAGTGCATATAAACAGTAAGAATGCACCGAGCGCGCTCGAAAGGCATCGGTCGCAAATATGAACACACCAGTCGCGAAACGCACCTGACGAGAAGAAAAACGAAAGACGTGTACTTGCAAAAG
>Ga0255779_1000566_pt1 | contig 45885 bp, 26 predicted proteins | sample 011ome_21_FD_179977 | JGI IMG/M metagenome (GOLD analysis project Ga0255779, IMG submission 179977) | Coastal salt marsh microbial communities from the Groves Creek Marsh, Skidaway Island, Georgia - 011508AT metaG (version 2) | ecosystem: Environmental > Aquatic > Marine > Intertidal zone > Salt... | reverse complement strand
CCGCTTGTTCCTGTACCTCCTCTCCTTCCTGAACCTCCTCCGCTCGCACCAACGCGCACGCGGAGAAGAAAATGAAGAAGAAGAAGAAGAAGAAGAAGAAGAAGAGAAGAAAGAAAGCCGGTGCTTTCCGCGAACAAAGAAGCCCCGCGTCTCGACTGCGCGGTAGTTTCCGCTTCTTTCTCGTGCACCTCCTCCCTGGCGGGGTCGTCGAAATCGTCGTCGAAATCGTTGCCGACGATTTCCACGTCATCGTCATCGTCGTCGGCTGGCAAATTTCTGCTGGCTTATTTGAGTTTTTGATTTAATTTTCTGTCGTCAAAATTTTCAAATTTGAAAAAAAAGAAAAACCACCTGTGTTGCGCATTCATTTTTACCCGCAAGCAAAAGCAAGAAGAAGAAGAAGAAGAAACTCTACTCGAGCGCGCGCTGCTACTCCTGCGAAAATCATCGATCGCAACAACATGTCTGTCTCGCGAACGGGGAAGTCTTTTTTGCGTTTTCGAAGAGTTTTGGCAGAAAGAGTCGAAAGAAAAGATTTCTTTTTCACCGGTGTGAACGTGAACGGGAAAGGAGAGACGATGATGTTTCATCGTCGTCATCAGAGGAGAAGTTTTGCCGGTGGAGGAAAAGGAGGAAAGAAGATGAATAAACACGGGAAGAGTTTGAAGAGAAGCACGATGAACCCGTCGTCTGAATCGTCGTCGTCTTCGCCGACTCCTGCTGCGCCCGCGAGGACTACGTCGCCGCCTCAAAATGTATCTTCTTCTTCTTCTTCTCCTGCTGCTGCTGCTGGTGAAAATGGTTTTGCGCAAAAGACGACGAAAACGCCAATAATGTCATCAGCATCAGCATCAGCATCAGCATCCAAAAGTCCTACTCCTGCTCCTACGAATCAATCTTCTTCTTCTTCTTCTTCTCTGCTGAAAACGATTGGCGCGTTGTCCTTGTTCGCGTCCATCGGGTACGGGTCGCTCCGCGCGGCGGACTCGCCGTTAGCCTCGGACGTCGAGTTCAAGACGTTTGAGTTTTTGGCGCCGGTTTTTAGTCGTTTGATGGACGCGGAATCCGCGCATAATTTAGGAGTCTCGTTGTTCGCGAACGGATTGTATCCAATCGAACGACGAGAGCGAGATAACGATAGAAATAACGCAGACGCGTCGGGGGAGTACGCGGAAATGCGAGAGATGTTGAGAGTGACGAATGTTTTCAACGATGGTTTGATGACGTTTCCAAACCCGATTGGCTTAGCCGCTGGTTTCGATAAAGACGCGAAAACTATCCAAGGAATGCGCGAGATTGGGTTTGGATTCGTGGAAATCGGCTCGGTGACGCCGCAGCCTCAGGATGGAAATCCGAAACCGAGAGTCTTTCGATTGAGAGAGTTGGACGCGGTGATTAATCGATACGGATTTAACAGCGAAGGCATAGAACGAGCGAAAGAAAGGTTAAAGAAAGAAAAGAATAGAGTAGCAGCGACAGTAGTAGATAACAAAACAGAAGAGAAAGAAGAATCGACGACGACGACGACGACAAATGTTATAGCACCGATTGGCGTCAATCTTGGTAAGAACAAAACGACGCCGGAATCGGAAGCGGCGAAGAGTTACGCGTTGGGCGCCACAGAGTTAGGTCCATTTGCGGATTATCTCGTCATCAACGTTAGCTCTCCAAACACGCCCGGGTTGAGAGATTTGCAGAAAGGTTCGTCTTTGGTGAAGATTTTACGAGACGTCGTGAACGCTCGCGATCGGTTGTTGGTGAAAGAGGAGAAGAAAAAATCTTTGCCGGTGTTGGTCAAAATCGCTCCGGACGTGGACGAGAAAGGATTGAAAGAAATCGCGAAAGCGGTAAAGAAAGCTAAAATCGACGGCGTCATCATCTCCAACACGACGATTGAAAGGAACGATCGGGTGCAACAACACGAAAACGGTAAGGAAATCGGCGGTTTGAGTGGAAAACCGGTGTTTGAGAAATCGACGGAGGTGTTGCGTCGATTTTACGAATTAACCGACGGTTCGATTCCGTTGGTCGGGTGCGGCGGCGTGTTTACCGGTGAAGACGCTTTGAAGAAGATCAAAGCCGGCGCAAGTTTGGTGCAATTGTACACGTCGTTTGCGTACGCCGGACCGGCGTTGATTCCGAAAGTAAAGAGAGAGCTATACGAAGCGTTGAAGAGGGAAGGTTTTAAGAACGTCAACGAAGCCGTCGGGTACGACGTGAAGCAAAGAAAGAAACGTAACCGTTTTCTGTTCTTTTAATTTAATCAAACGCGAGATTCAAAATTGGTTTTAACATAGTTAGTAGTATAACACGATGGTTCAAAATTACAACAAAGGTACCTAGTAGTATTCATATATTATACTGTCTGTTTTACAGTTTCACCGTCATCTGCGCACTCCCTTCCTCTTCGCTCCTCCGCGCCTTGTTTTTGTTTTCGTTGTTGTCGTCGCCATCTTCGTTGCTTTCTTCTTCTCCTTCCTCGATTCTCTCGCGATCTAAAACCTCTCGCATTAAATCGCAAAATTCATCCTCTTCAATACTCGCGCTCGCTAATATTTCCGACGCCATCGCCTCGGAGCAGATTTCGTAATCTTCCTCTCGTTTGAAGAGCATGTGTCCGGAGATTTCAAACACCGCCGGGTTAATTCCAGTATCAACGATCCATTCTGGAATTTTGTTTTGCGCAATCTTGTGCGAGAAGATTTGCGGAATTAAAAACACTCTCGCGCCGTGATCGGTCATTAACAAATTAAACGGGATGTTTCTCTTCTGCAAACGACTGCAGGCTCTTCCGATCCACTTCGCTAAATCCACGAAGCCTTTACTTCCGAGTTCAAAGACGATGCATCTCACCGGGTAATCGTACACGCGTAAACACTCCGCGTGGACTTGTTTACCCATCGGTCGTTTTGGGTTTTTGAACACATCCTCGGCGAACGGTTTGGATAACGCGCGTTCGATCGGGAAGGCCTCCATCAAATAGTACGCTTGGAAATGGAGGTGGTTGATGGTTGCATACGCACCTAAAGAGTTATATCCGACTCGAAAGTACGGATTTTTACTCTCCGCGCACATTCGCAGAGGAGGAATCAAAGCATCCGCGAAAATCTGTTGCGGAAGCATCTCGGAGACTCTGGGGCACAACAAAACGTGTCCGTACTCGATCGGAGAGACGTTGATCAGGACTAAATTTGGAGATTTACTGATTTCACCTCGCTCGATAAACTCCGTTCGTCCCGGTTCCTCGTTCTCGTTTTCTTCCTCGTCTTCGTCTTGTTCCTCAAAAGTAAACAGCACTTCTTTTTGATCGGCTTTGGTAAAATTGAACTTTTTCCCATCGAATTCTTGACACACGAGATCCATTTTGAACTCCGTTTGTCGTTTCTTCGTCGCTCTCCCTTCGTTGTATTGCGCGACATATCGAGACGGGCCTTCGATGAGTCGCGTGAGTACGGCGGTGACGTCGTATCGAAATAACCCTCCCGCAAACCGATCTTCCCACGCTTCAATTAAAACCCGGTCAAAATCCGAGGCGTCTTGAACGTACCCTGTCCCGTTCCCAGACGCGCCGGAATTCGATTTCGTGGCTGACGCGTTATAATTGTTGATTCTATTCGCTGTTGTCGTTGTTGTTGTTTTGAATACGGGCGGTCCGCCACCGCCGTCGTCTCTTTGTTGATCATCGGGCGCTCCCGTGGCGGCGGCATTGAAAGCGCTCGTCGTCACTTCTCCGTACTCTGAATCCGAATCGCCTTTGGCGTTGTTATTATTGTTAAACGTATTCATGCTGATATCTTGATTCGAGGCAGACCTTCGCAACCCTCCTCCTCCGTTATTATTTTGTGCTAATTCGTTCAAACTAATCGACGAGGACAGCCCGTCGTCCTCCGGGTTCGGGACTAACAAGTTATCGAACGACCCGAACCTCCTCACGTTCTTCGTGTATCGCCCTCCGCCTCTCACGCACCTCGCGTACGTAATTTTCGGTAAGAACGACGTCCGTCGAAACTGTTGCGTCGTCGTCGTCGTTAACGTCGTGAAAGTCCCCCCACCGGTATTATTGTTTTGATTCGCCCTTCCTCCTTCGATACTATTTAAAATGTCTCGCTCGCGTTGCGCGCGTTCGATTATCCCTAAAACCGTCGACGAGTCTTTATCCTCGTCCAACTGATCCAACTGGTGGAGCGACCACGGTTGGATATCCATAACAGCAGTACTTGTGCTCAGAGCGAAAAGTGTTGTTGCGAGTATAAAGTCGTCGTTCTTGGTTTACTCTCTCTCTCTCTCTTTACGTTTTTGCGTGCGTTTGAGTGTGACTCCTCTTCCGTGGTGTCGTCGTCGTTCGTGTTTCACCCGAGACACTAAAAGTCGTTGTCGTCGTCGTGTCTTTAATAATGCGAAAAGAAAAGAACGCGTCGTCGTCGTCTAAAAGATTGAGCGAAACGACAAAACGCGATGAAAAAGAAGAGAGAGAGAGAGAGCGCGTTTCTTCGTTTTTGTCGCGTTGTTATTCACCACCCTTTGATGTGTTGCTCTCGCTGCTTAAAAGCTCTCGAGTGCGTTGCGTTTGCTTCTCTGCGTTTGAGGCACTTTTTTCTATCCACGTGCAACGACTCACGAAAACATCGAACAACGCGAAAAAGACACAAACGACGAGCGAAAAAGAAACAACTGATTAAAAAAAAAAAACTTTTTTTTGGGGCAAAAGAGGGAACCAAAAAAACCCAAAAAAGGGAGGAGGAGCGCTCCACCAACTGACCAACTGACCAACTGACTTTTCTCTCGCCACTTTCTCTCTCGTACACACTCTCTTTTACACACACACATCTACACAACACACATATTCTCCTTTGACGACGTAAACGACGATGAGAAGAAGAAGAAGAAGAAAAAGAAGACGAATTTCTATCGCGTCTCTGAAAATATTTGAAGAGGAAACATCATCAGAAGAAGAAGGAGCGTTTTTGGAATCTGGATTCGAGGTTTCCCTCGGGGTGTGCGTGTTCTCAAAATCATCATCATCGCGCGATGATGATGTCGACGACGCGTTCGTCACAGACAGGACGGGAACACCATCATCATCATCGGTAGAAGAAGATGAAGGTGAGAAAGAGGAGGAAGAAGAATTCGTCGTGCGACTGTCGTACGCGTTCGATATTTCGAACGCGCTCGTTCGCTCGCGACTCGGTATAACGAACGACAAAGAGAATGATGAGAACAACGAAGAAGACAAAGACGAAGAAGAAGCACTAAAAACGATGGTGTTTACGCTCAAGGAAGAACGTTTTACGTACGAGCAAAAAGGAAACAACGACAATGGTATTACACTGTCCGTGGATGCTCGCGAGATGCAAAAAATACTCGAGCGAGTGCCTTTACGCGTGAAGGAAAATACCGCGTGCGTTTTCGTCGAGACGATGAAACCGCGCGAAGACGATACTCCTACGAAGACTCCGAATACTCGCGATGATACGACGAAGAAATACATCGTAGACGACCGCGTGACGGTCGTGGCGAAACATTTCAGGTGCGAAGAGACCGGAAAGTTGAAAAGACAGTTCGTGAACCCGTTCGTTTGAGATGATGATGATGATGATGACGAGAGATACTATTAAAACATGTTTCGTCGTCGTCGTCGTCTCGAAGTGTTGAATTGAACGAAAAAAAAAAATGAAATTCTTCATTTTTTGCACGCGATGGGAGTAAAGGCGTCGTCGTCGTCGATCTCATCCTGTCCAAGAGGAGGCGGAGAAGGAGGTACTCAAAACGACGACGACGACCAAGATGGCAAAACGGGGAAGAATTTTGACGCCGAGGAAAAAGAGGAGGATGACCGAGACGTTGGTTACTTCTGCGACGATTCAGACGACGACGATTCTATTTATAGACGACGCCGGGGTCGGGGTGGTCAAAAATCGAAACCGACGTGGATGGAAATGTTTTTCAATTGCGTCTCGTGCAAGCAGTGCGTCTGTCTCGCGTGCGTGATTGTCTTGATATTACTCGCCGTGACGATTGGGAAGAGCGCGTTGCGAGATCAAAGGTCGAAAAGGCACACCGGCGTCGATGAGTTTGGTCGAAAAATAGACCAAGACGGCAACGTCGTCCACGGAAGAAGAGCGATGATGGGCATCATGGACGACGACGACGGTGATGTTACGCTTCCGTCTTACCCGGAGTGGATTGCAAAACACTGTGGATGGTTGCTCTATCTCCTCGCACTCGTGTACACACTTCTCGGTTTCCGCGTTCTTTGTGGAAGCGGCGGTCAGAAAGAAAACGACGCGTTTCTAAAAAAAGCCTTGGACGCCGTCGCGTTCGATTTGACGTTTTGGTTGCCGAGGAAAGTCAACGATTCGTGGATTTTCGACGGACCAGAACAAGAGATAGACGTGCAGAAATACGAGGAAGAGCAGTATTTACCGCACGAGAAAGCGAACAGCTGCTCTCGTGTGTCCTTGATTTTATTCTTTTCGGTTTTGTTTTCCTTTGCGAATCCTTCGACGTTTCGAGGGTATCCGTACGTAGGCGTTTCGATGGTTTTCGGCATCGGATTGTACAACTTTACCATCGTCCCCGCGATGATGCTTTTGAAGAAGAGAAAAGAAAGGGAAACGAAGAAAAAGAGTAGGAGCAGCAGCGGCGGCGGCGGCGGCGACGACGACGATGTCGATAAAGGCAAAGTGGTGTTGTTGTGGTCCTCGGAATCCGTATCGTCGCAGTATTCGATGTCGAATTTGACGAGAGATTTTTGCTTTTACGTTTTCGCCATGCTCGCGCTCGCGCTCTTTGTCGCCAGAGACGCGATGTTTATTATTGATGACGACGAAGTGAACAGCGCGAATGCCACCGCCACCGCCGCCGAAGACGATGATATCACTCGGTTCGTTCTCGCGAAGAATACGAACGTCTACTCACTCGGATGGCGATGCGGCGTGTGGATGGGTGAAATCTACGCCACTTACGTCGTCTTTCGCCGGATTTGGGTCCTCTTTGGCACGTATCACATTCGATGGAAGAAAGGTAGAGAAGAAAAGCGAGCGGAGTGTGAACAGAAGAAGAAGGAAAAGAACGAAAAGAAAACGTCGTCGGTGAAAAAAGGCAAGTTGAGTAAGACGGAGGCACCTTCGTCATTATCTTCGTCGTCGTCGTCCTCCTTCTCCTCGGTCGCGATACCCGCGTCATCGAAAGGCGTTTGCACTCCCGCTTTTCCTCCCAGGTCGACCGAGACGATGAGAATTGCCTCGTCCTCGGTTTCCTTAGAACCTCCGCCGCCGATACTCGTCGCCGAGAGAGGAGAAAACGATGCCGTTCGAGTATCCTCGCCGCCGTCGAAGAAGGCATCAATATCGATCGTGAACGATATCGAAGAAAGAGAGCAAAAAGAAGAACACGAAGAACATGAAGACGAAGAAAGAGAGAAGAAGAAGGAGGAGGAGGAGGAGGAGGAGGAGGAGGAAGCGAGAGATGCAGAAAAAGCAGAAGTCAACACTCCGAAAGTCGTCGTCGTCGACGACGACGAGAACGACGAGGACGAGGTAATGCGTAACGAACAGGAAGTCAGACGCGAAGAGAAAGAAGAGCCAACATTACCTCCACCGAGAAGCTCTTTTGTCGAGCTCTCGTTCGCGAAAAAGAAATTGTTGAAAATCGAACGCGCACTCTCGAAACCGTGGGTGTTTCTCTTCAATTTGACTATTCCGTCCTGTCCGGAGCGCAAGTTACGCGCCAACGAAATGAGCAACATCAAAACCGAGAACGATAATAATACAACAAATGCGCTACCAAGTTTTTACTTCGACGACGGCGACGACAGCAATTCCGATTGGCTCTCTGACTCCTCCTACGATTCCGTGACGGACATATGTGTCAAAATTGAGCGAAAAAAGTGCAAGCGAAGAGTGTTGTCGATCGCGTGCGGAACGACGTGGCTCGCTATTTTGTCGTACGCCGCGGTTGAGTTTGTCACGCACTTGTGCAACATCTACGTTCAAGAGTACAACGAGCAAATTCCGTCGATTTTTGGCGGTGGTGGTGGTAATGGTGAACTAATCAACAAGAACAACATCAGTAAAGGGTCGTTTGAGAGTTTCATTGGAAGCGTCGTGCTCTCGTTCTTGCTTTCGCAAAGCGCGGACGTGCACGGCTCGTATTTTTTAGACGCAATCGAAGCGAAAGAAACCGCCACAACGCCCGGGAGCGACGCAATATTCCGCGTCGCGCTCTTTGATACCTTGTTCAACATTGGCATGCCTTTCTGTTTAGTTTTACCGTTTTACAAAAGGGGCGATTACAACATGGAGGTGCCTCGAAATCAAACGATGAACGCGGCATTCTTTGCCGCTATAGGCGCGGCGATGATCTATTACCTTGTCGCGAGAGTGTCGATGAAAATGGTAGTCAATAAGAGCGACGGAGTTTCCTCTTCGGCAGAATTAATGCTAGCTTGGATGTTTGTTCTCACGTACATCGTCGCGGTTGGTGCGATTGGCGTGGTTACGTTCACAAATGTGATTTGATGCGTGTATTACAAAATTGTGTTGGTCTCTCTCTCTTTTCCTGTTCTTTCACAGGTTTTAGTATAAATCTATCTTCTCCGCTTCGCCTTTTCCGTCTGACAACACTATCGTTTCTGCTTCCACGTACATATCGTGGTCTCGATCGATCCAATCGCTCGCTGGCAAAGCCAACTTTTCGATAATCTTCAACACGCAATCGTTCGTCAAGTCGCCTAAAGTCGTCTCCTCTCTCGGCCGACGTTTCTTATTCGCATTTGTTTTCTGAATTCTGTGAGCGCATAACAGCAGCGTCAACGCCGCGTCTCGAAAGTCCGTGGAGAACATGGAGTTGTGCCATTGCATTTTGCGCGTGCGACCGGAATAGAATTTCAACCGTCGATTGGAACTGCGAAAGACAGTCATCGGAGACCACCCGCGTTCGAATCGAAAGATCTCCAACGTCGTCGGTGTAGTGACATAAAAGATGTCTGGATACGTGTTGTTGAAAGTCGACCCTGGAGGTGGACCGACGGCAGAAAGTCCGGTGATGTAGTTTCTCTCGAACGGTTCCGAGATGGTTTGCATGCAACTCTTCAAATTGAAATAGTTTTGCGCGGGATCGTCCAGGGAAGATCCACAAGCATGGCCAGCATCGGGACCAAAGTTGACGTGCATGATGTCAATTTGATCCACTCCTATCACGGAACCTTCGCTGCAGTTTTTCATCCCAATGAACGTTGAGTTTGGGATGGCAATTTCGTAAAACATCAAGCGCGTTTGAGATGTCCAATCTATCGGCAACAGTTTTCGACTCATGTTTTTGTTGTGGTCAAGCTCTTTTCGTTCGTAAGGTTCGTAAATGCTCAAACCGAGCGTCCAGTTTGGTTTCAGCTTCATTGAATTCAATGGTGCAGCCACAGGTATTCTAGGGTAAACACTTAAAGGCTTGTGAAAGGTGGTAACAACTACTCGCTCGTACAGTTGACGATACCAATTCGGATCCGGCTCGACGCTGTTCAGAAGCTTTTCACCGTTTGATTTGTAGAAAGCTCGGCATTCGTGGATGTCCTTACCGGCGTTCTTCTCAATTGTTTCTCTCACGTTCTGCTCAAAAGCCTTCCGTCTGCCGTGGATGTAGCCGCCAAACTTTTCGAACTTTGACAAGTCGATGACGTGCGCGCCGGAAGTGCCAAACTGTTTATTTCCTCGTTCCGCAACCATCAAGATATCATCGTTGGATGGCGCAAACGCTAGAGGCAACAAAGGCAAGTGAAAGCCGTTAAACTTCACAAGCGGATTGATCATGAGCGCGTGCATGACTCGAAACGGTCTCGTTTCCGTCGGATAATCGAAGCATTCTAATTCAAAAACGTCTGAAGGTTGTTCGACCCGCCAAACGGATAAACTTTTCCGATTATCCGATGTCGCGGCGAGATACTTACCGTTTGGGGAGAACGCTAAATATTGACACGACGTTCTGAGGAGAGCATTAGCGGGCCAGTTTTTCAAGCCTTCCTGATTAAATATCGGGATATTGTTCTGTCCGGTTTCCGATAAATCCTCGGGTCTGAACACGAGCGGCGTGTGATGATACGCCAGTTCCGAGAATGGATTTGTCACCACGTCCATTCTGTTTAAACGGAATTCGTCGTCACCGCTACGTTCTCTCCAAGACGTCGCATTATTTTGATCCAGCCAAGATCCGTTGTCGTAGGTATGAGTTACATTTTCGAACCCGACCACTTTTTGTCCTCTTTTGAACGATAGCTCAAATCCGTGGACGAGCTCGCACCCCATTAAACTATCAATCGTCTCCTTGATCGAATCGAACGACGACGAGTAGCCAAAAATTTCGTTTCCGATGACTGGGATAATCGTCGAATCCGTGGCGACGGCTAAATATTTCCCGCTCGGGTGCGATACAGCGCAGTTCACTGGTGCGCCTACAAAAATTGCGTCCAATTTTATAATCTTGTGCGTCTCATTTAGTCTGAACAGCTCTAATCTGGACAGACTACTAAACCCTGAACCATCAATCGCGTTGAGTTGATCGAGGCGCTTCTCTTTCTTTTCGGCCTTTTCCATTAGCGTCTTCGCGTCGAATTTTTCAACTGCTAAGATGTAAACGTGACCATCGTTACTGGATAAAAGTAACACGCGTTTCGTCTCGAAATGGTTCTTCGCTTCTTCGATGTACTCTTTTCTAAATTGCGCTTCGTCGAACGAGGACGAGGCCGACGGTTGATTTCTCTTTGCCTTGTTACTCTCTTTCGTCAAGGCTTTCGCTTTCCTCTTTTCGTATTCTTCTATGTATTCCTCTTTTAATCTCGTGTGCGTGCCCCAACGAATGCAATTCGCCTGTTCGGCAACCTCGGAGGAATTTGAATCTAACACGGGATCGATTAATCGTCCATCGTGGGTTATTCTTTCGTCGTGGGGAAACCCGATATTTTCAATCCCGAGGAACTTGAACCGCTCTTGCGGCTGAGCACTTCGCGGACCGTCGGGGAGGATACTATTGCCATATCTTGTATCTTCTGGGTTGAGGGAAAATATGGCGACGTTTGCGGACCCTTCAGATAATCCGCCTCTCGTGCCGTGATCGTGGACGCCGCAAATGGCAATCATTTTCATCTCCGGACAGACCGATGCGCTGTAAATCTTAAACGGTAACTTACCCGTTTCATCTAAAGCGGTTTTCGTGCATCTTTTCTTATCCCCGATGGCTTTCAACGCTCTTACTTTATTCGTGCCCAACAACAACACCTCGCTGGCGTACGGCAAGGCGTTGGATTTCAGATCCGGATCCGCGCAACTCATAGGCATTGGACAGACCGCGTCTGCGCCTTGCTTATGCACCATTGCGGTTGCAATTTTACCGCCTGCCATGAGCGTATCCACGACCCTTCGCACTATTCTGCATCCATGCTTTTCGGTGTACTTTAGATGGTCGTGGTCGTAGGTTAACGTGTCGTAGTTGTGGTGTTTGAGCTTGTTATTTTTAGTTTTACCCTCCGCGTCGTCGCCGTCGTCTTCCACGACGCTCGGCCCGGAAGAAGAAGTTTCGCTCTCGTCCGGATCAAAATCCCTGTCCTCTTCCTCATCGTCGTCGTCGTCCTCGTCGTCGTCTTCCCCGTCCACTTTTATTTTCTCCTCTTCTACCATCTCGTTCTTCCTTTTCCTCGTGTTGTTGTTTTCACCTCGCGCGCCGCCGCTCCTTCCCGTTCTCCTCGTCGCGTCCTCCTCCAATTCGTCTCTCACTCTGATTCTTTCCGAAATCCTCGACGAGTGCGGGTGTTCGCGTCGTTCAGCAGCGTCTCTTCCTTCTCGCTTTCCTTCCTCCTCTTCCTCCGAAGACGACTCAGACTCAGACTCCGCGGACTCCTCGTCCTCCGTGTCGCGGAAAAACGAGTCGTCCTCCTCCTCCGACGAGACGAACGACGAACCGCTCGTCGAATACGCGCCTCCTCCTCCACCATTAAACATCATCATATCGTACTGATCCTCAGGAATATCGTGATGCTGATGCTGATGCTGATGATGTTGGAGAAAGTGCTGTTGCATATCCTGTATTATTTGCGCCACCGCGTTGGGGTGCGGCACCTCTCCGGTATTTTCTTCTTCTTGCGCGAGCGAGTGTAACAACGCCTGCTGAAACATCGGGTGCGCGTGTAACAAAGGGTGAAATCCTTGTCCTCCCGCGTGACCCATCATCGCGTCGTCATCGTCGTCGTAATCATCATCATCATCATCATCATCATCGATTACATTCCCGTCCGAATCGTAATCGTTTTCTATGCCTCCGACGCCTTCGTCGGAGGATTCGTTCACGAACTGATCGTCGGAGAGACGGTCTTCGTCTCCTTCCCCGTCGTAGGTCTCGTCGTCTGTTGTCTCGGAATCGTACTCTTCTTCTTCTTGTGATTCGTCGTTCATTATTATTAAACACTTCTTCAGTTGTTGTGTTCGTTACAAAATTGTGTCGCGTTTACTTCATTACTAAGTAAGAGCTTTTGAGACTACCATGTCTCCTTTTCCAGACGACAAAGATGACTTTGACGACGAGGAGAATAAGGAAGACGCGGTATCTCAACACGCGCGAATGCTTTCCGTGGAAATCGCCAACCGAATACACCCGTCCTTGGACTTCTTCGAAGAGCACTTGGAAGAGGTGAAGGAATACGCGCTGGTCACGATCGCACAGTTAGAGGAGGTGAAACTGTTTTTGAAACGCCAAAACGTGAAGAGGGAAAAGAGCATCACGAGTACTAAGAAGAAGAAGAAGAAGAAGAGCAAAGAACAAGAACAACATGAACAACAAGAAAGTTTCGGCGTGAGTGATGATGAAAATGAAAATGAAAATGAAAATGATGAGACGAGTGATGATGATGAAAATGTTCTTCAAAGTCGCGATACGCGACGTAATCAAATGGAGATTGATCTCTCAAAGTTAACCGCTCGTTTGGAACAAGATTTCGCGTTCATCGATTCCGCCAGGGAGACTTTGAACGTCATCGAGCGTAAAGTTTCGGAAATGGAGGAAGACGTGTGGGAGAAGGAGAAAGCGACGGTGAAAACGCGCGTGGACCAGAGAGTGGAACAGGTGAAGGACCAATTCGGGAGGATGTTTTCTTCGATGTTTTCTTCATCAAAGGAGTAGCAGGTGTAGCACGTAGTAGAATAATACTAGTATTAGCAGCGCATATAGTATTCGTTTCGTGATCGAGATATGTGATCGAGGAGAGATGATCTCTTAATCGATGATTAAATCTTAAGCAATCCGTTTTTGAATTTGTTCAAGTATTGCGCGATGCGTTTCCTCTCTTTCACGCTCATTCCGATTTTCTTTCCAAACTGGCCGTTCATTTTCGATTGAAACTCTGTCATCCCGAGCGATGGGAAGTGCTTTTGCAATTTCTCCGTATCGTTTGGGACGTCTTTCGGGTGTTTCTTGTGGACGAGAGCGAAGAACGAGGACAATAACGTTTTGTCGGTGACATTCTTCTCTTTATCGTCGTCCTTGTTGTTGTTGTTGTTGTTGTTCTTGTCGTCCTCTTCCGGTGATGATGATGATGATGATGATTCAGAAGAAGAAGAAGAAGAAGACGTCGAAGAAGGAAAACTGCCGCTGGTGCTAAACCTACTTAAACTATTGCTACTTAAACTACTTAAACTACTTAAACTACTACTTATAATACCATTACTCCTTAAAAAATGTCGCGCAACATAGCGTCTTGCAGAGAGAGCGGCAGACATTCTTTTTATAATGAAGAAGGAAAACAGACTTTTTTAAGGAGGAAAAAGGTCTCTCTTTTATACACAAAATCTATCTTTACAGACTCCTTTGACTATGAACTAGTAAATCTATTATAATAATATTATTATTATTTGTTCTTAAACCTGTCCTTCTTCTTCCTCTTCCTGTGCTTGTGCTTGTTCATGGCTTTCTTCCTCTTTCGTTTCACGCTGTCGGCTCGGAAGATAGTACCACCACCATTTACACTTCCCCGCGCGTTTTCGTCGTCGTTTCCGTCTAGGTCGTTGGCGTCTAAATCCTCGCTTTTGCTCGTTCTTCCAACGACGATTTCCGGCAACAACGCGAGTTGTTGCTGCTGCTCACGAAACGAGTACACTTGGTCCATGATCGTTTGTAACGATTCCAATTTGTTTGCTCTCGCTTTTGAGTTGTTGTTGTTTGTCGTCGTCCTTTCTTCTTCTTCTTCTTTGCCTTCTTCTTCGCGCAAAGCGTCCAACAAGCCTTGAATGGACTCGAGTTTGGCTTCGATTTCGTCTTCGTCCGCGTCCGAGTAGTAGTGAACGTTTGAAAAGCCGTCGTCTTTGGAATTTTTGACCGCGTTTACGTAGTTGTAATAGGCGGCTAAATCCGAATTATCTGAATCATCGTCTCCGTCTTTTAAACTCTCTTCTTCCCTGCGTTCGGCGAGCGCGGCCGCTCGAGCGCTCTTCCTGAGCATCGCCAAAACCGCCTCCTCTTCTATGTCCTCCGCTTCCATCATCGTCATCGTAAAGTCGTCGTCGTCTGCTTCCATCTCGTCTTCGTCTGTGTCGGACGCCGAATACGCCGCCGCCGCCGACGACAAACAGTTCTTTTCGATGAACTCTTTCACCGTCCAACACTCTCGATTGTCCATTTTCTCCTCACGTTTGAGCCGTAACGTTCGTTTCCAACTCGCCGATTCGTTCGTTTTCTTCATCGTTTTGCTCGTCGCTTCCATCAAACGCTTCTGAATCTCCCTTCGATAGTTCGACGTCGATCTTCGCCCGTTCGTTTTCGTCGTCAAATTCGTTTTCCCCGTCGTCGTCTGAATCGTCGTCGCGTTTAGTCTCTCGTTTTCGTCTCTCTCTTTATTATTATTGTTAGTATTCTCATCTTTCCCAACCTCTCGTGAAGCCAAAGAAGAAGAAGAAGTCGTTTTGGTGGTCGTTCCGCTGATGAATTTCGTCGTCGTCCCGATCGATCTCCTCGACGAAACGAACGATTCAGACGACGACGACGACAAAGAAGAAGAAGAAGACAAAGAAGAAGAAGACAAAAAAGAAGCGTCTGCTGCTGCTCTCCCTCCTTTAATAACGAATACTCTTCTTCGAAGAAACATCATCGTCGTCGTCGTCATCTAAACACGTTTTGTCGGTAGTGTGTGTCAGTCAGTCCGTACAAAGGTGAGACGATAGAAAGAAAAAATGATGCATGAATTTTTTATCTCCTTTTTTTGCTTTTTTTCTTTGTTTTACAACACGTTTCTCTCCTATATATCAGTCTATCAAAATCTGTCTAGTGTGACTATTTGAATTCTATTGTTTCGCCGGCGCTAATAAAATCGATCGTTTCTCGCTCTCGCTTCCCGAGGTTTCCTCGCGGTGCTTGACGTCCCCGGCAGTTGCGTAGACGAGTATACCAATCGCTTGTACCGTGAACGTGCCAACAAAAACCACAGCCTGCGTGGTAGAACTGAATCCACCCTCGAAGCCGAAGAAGCGCACCATGCCGACTAATAGACTCTGTTGTAATAAAACAACGTTGAACGTGCCAGCGTCGACGTATTTTAAAGCTCTGTATGCACTCGCAAAGGAAGCGAACAACGTCACCGAAGTCAATATGTATATCATAACGTCGTGATGCTCTATTCTAGCGAAGAAGTTCATCAAAAGTTCGAAGTTCCACTTGTGCTCCGCGAAAATCGCTACTATCGCGAAAAGAGTGCCGTAAAATCCAAACGCGGCCAAAATTTCGTTTTGGTACACTCCGCTATCGATTGAATATTCCTGCAAAATATTCGTCGCCGAAAAGCAGATGGCGGCGAAAAACGCGAGCGCATCTCCCAGTCTCGGGTTTTTGTCCGGATGCGGTACGTTGTTACCCTCTTCATTTACCTCTAAACTGTCGCAGACGATGAGGAAGAGGAGAGCCGCCATGGACACGAAAGCGCCCACTACGTGCCGCCTAGAATACCTCCGATTCATGAAGAGAAACCCGAGAGTACACGAGATGGGCACCGTGGCTGTTTGAATAATCGTTCCCGACGTTACTGAAGTAAATTTGAAGCAAAGAATCGCCGAATAATTCCCTATAAAATCAAAAACCACCATCATGATGAGAGCGAGCGTTTTCTCGTTTGGCCGGCAACAGAGTCTGCTGAACTTTTTTGGATCTTTTTCGCCTTTTTCAACGTCAGCGACGACGCCGACGACGGCGAAAGAAGAAGAAGAAGGAGGAGGAGAAGAAGAAGTAGTAGTAATACTTTCCATGTGTTCTCGGTTTCCTCCGACCAAGCCGGGAAGAAACGCATAACTGTCGTACATCTTATGCCTGCGAAGCTTCTTCTCCACGCCTTCGGACTGGTCGTAACGAATAACTTTATCGCTCGTCATTTTTCCGATTTTGTTTACTTTTTCCTCTCCTCCGACTTCCTCTCCTCCTTCTTGATGTCGCTCTATCACCTGCAAAGGCGCAAACACGATCCAAAGCATGACGTACGCGGACAGAAGCGCGAAATATATCGATCTGTGCCTCTCGTCCAACACTTTACTGAAAATGGAAACCAAGGCGTATAATATCGCGGTGATGAACGCGTAGAACGTCCCTTTGACGTACGTCATGATGACAGCTTTAACTCTTTCTTTTGAAAAAGCAAAATGTCTCGCGTATCGATGGTATCCTCGGTGTATCAGCGGTACGTTATTGTTGTTGTTGTTGTTGTTGTTGTTGCCATCAATCTCCAATTTTCAACACCATTTTAGTAGTACACATCACGGCTCGTTCTCATACGATGAGTTGCTCGTCAACGGCTCTACTTCTTCTTCTTCTCAGAAAGAGATTCTTTCGCGAGCGACTGACTGGCCAAAAGAGAATACAACAGAGGAGGTTAAAAATAGAGAGATACAAAAGAGAGCGTTTTTTCTCGTCGTCGTCGTCAACTTAAGTTGCTCTTTGCGTTTCTTCTGCGTGTTTGTCTTTGTGATGAGACGACGACGATGATTTTGCGAACCTTTTTTCTCTCAAAAGTCTCTTTTTCTTGGTAACACTAAAAATTTTGATATGCCACGCTTAGGAGTGGTGGTGGTGGCAGATTTTTAAGAAAAAGAGCATCACTTTGTGCGAGCAAATATCTAGGAAAGCGCGCGAGAGTCGAGACACGCGCGATACAGCACTCACGCACACATCAACTCTACCTATCGGTACAACGCGTAAAAAGTAGTACATTTCAATCGCGCGACGAAACGGCGACTGGAGAGTCATCCATATCAGCGTGACTTTTCGGGAATTAAAAAACTTCTTCTTCTTTTTTTAATAACGCGAGTCTTTTGTTGAGGGGACTCCCTAACAAACACACCCCGGACGGAGAATACGAAGAAGCGACGACGATACTAATAATGACGATACCACCGATAATATCAGCATGAGCGGAAGCGAAGTGAATTACGGCGCGACCGATGAGGAGGAGAGCGTCACTCGTCGTCGTCGTCCTTCTCTTTTCGCGAGGCAGGATTCCAACGAGTTCTCCTCCTCATCAATTAAAGCGGGAAGTACGGGAAGTTCAGATTTGGGAAGCGTGGTGACGCCTTCTGTGCGCTCGTTGAAAGTTGGCGGAAGATTTGGTTCTATTCACTCTCTGAGCGGCTTTGGGGGAAGTTTTGTCGCGGGCGATGGAGAAGAAGACTTGGAGGAAGAAGATTTAGAATCCGGTTTGGGGAGGAGAAGAAGAAGTCAGAACAACGAATCGTTTTCGGATTTGGCCAGACGTCGAAGCGCGATGCGCAGACGAGGCCGAAGCAGCGAAGAAGGATTGTCGATTGCGTCCTCGGCGAGTTCGACAATCAGTTCGATATCGGTGTCGGTGAAGGGAAACGATAGATTGTCAAACGCCGATACGCTTCTGGAGAAAGTAGGAGAAGACAAACAGGAAAGACAGTGCGCGCCACACTGTGCGCCACACATCTTCGTCTGGGGGATCCCAGGAGCTTTGTGTGCCACATCGTACGCGTTGTACAACGTATTTATCAAACTGGGAAGCTACTCGATTTCACCGGTGTTGGGAGGAGTTATTTTACAATTCGTTGCGTGCTTATTAGGTGTCGGTCTCTTAGTATTCGATCGGAGGAAAAGCGAGTATAACGTCTGGCAAGAGTTGAAAGAGTCTGACAGAGTTGGTATTATATGGTGCTGCGGAGCGGGTCTCGCCGTGGGGACGGCTGAAATGTTGAGCTTTTATGTCTCGTCTTTAGGCGTCTCAGCGTCTCAATCGATACCTGTAATCATCGGAGGGTCCGTAGTGTTTGACGTCATCCTCGGCGTCTCGTTCTTGAATGAAAGTTTCGGTTTGAAAGCGATGCTAGGCGTTCCTGTCATCGTAGCAGGTATTAGTAGCGTCGCCTCGTCTGTTACTGGAACGGAAGGTGGCAGCGTGACAATTGCGGCATTGTTGGGCTTCGGCAGTTCCTCTCTTGCCGCAAACGAGACGGTAGAATTAGAATTGGTTGATTGGATAGGACCGGCGATTGCTTGTGCGATGGCGTACGCTTTGTATAATGTTTTCATAAAACATGGATCGGATACTATGAATCCTGTTCTTGGCGGGGTCATTTTGCAAATCGTTGCCATGATTCTGGGTTCATCTTTTCTGGGCATTCTTCTTCGCGCCGGTTTTTCTGAGATCTTACATTACGACATAAAAGGTATTTTCTGGGCGTGTATGGCCGGCTTTTCGGTTGGGACTGCGGAAATATTGAGTTTTTACGTCTCATCTCTCGGCGTTCCCGTCTCCATTTCGACTTCGACCGTTGTAGGCGGGTCGGTCGTTTTGGGCTCATTAATAGGCTGGATTGCTCTTGGAGATATAATTACCTTTGGTTCTGGTTTCGGCGTTCTTTTTGTTTTATGTGGCGTTATTTCGGTTGCTATGGATGCGGGCGATCACGATGAGGATGAAGTTATATCGGACGATGGTGCCAACGTGTCGAGTAAAACAATCGGCGGAGATGGAACTGTAAACCAGTACAATGATTTCTTTAAAAAGGTACTGGATCGAGAAAAGCAGGAAAGCCCAGAGCAAGGTAAAGGCACGGACGCGATCATGAATCCTGTTGCGTTGGAGAAGAAGAACAATCGATATATTCCCGCGATAGATTCAATTAACGAGGAAGGTTCCGTGCATCGTCCAACTTCTCCGATGCTTGCTCGCTTTCTCGTTGGTACGGACCCGCTTGCCGCAGAAAACTTGGAAGACTACTACTTCGGGAAACCGTTTGCTGGATTGAGTTCGGACAGTGAAACCGACTCATCGAGAAGGTGATCGTTCAGATTGTCGTGAATAGGGGGTAAATCAGAGTCAAGTTCATAATAAAATGTACACATAAATAGTAGAAAACGTGCACAGATTGCAGCACGGTCACGTTGTATATAATAAAGTATTTTCAAAATTCATCAATTTCCATATGGCGTTTTCTTGTCTCTTGCGAGTTTGAGAAGGACTTCCCCATTTTGTGCTGTGTGCTGAGTCTCCCTCCCCCTGACTTTTCTCGATCTCTCTTCTTTCAAAAAATTTCAAAAAACCTCTTCTTGCATGCAAACGTCTCTCGTCACAAAAAAAAAACTCTCCCCCTCTGTTTTTCTTCTTCTTCTTCAGAGTGTCGTCTCTCGCTCTGGTGATCCTTCTTCTTCTTCTGTCGTTGAGTAGTTTTAATAGTGCCTTCATTTTCTCACGTTTGAGAAGACGGAAAGAGTGTTCTTCGAGTAATACGCACACGTATATTTAAAAGCGCTGAGGCTGTTTTTGCTTCTTCTTCTTCTTGGATACTAATAATACTACTAAGATGATGATGATGAAAATGATGATGAGCCAACACCACCACGAACAAGTTTCGTCTCAAACCACAAAGTTCAAATCATTTTTGAACAACAACGCATCGAAAGAGTTGAGAAGATCACCCACAAAAGTAGTAAACAGATTAAGTAAGAAAAAGAACGAGCACAACAACAGAAGAAAACAACATCACGCTAGAAGAAGAGATGTGACGAGAGCGTGCGGGATCATCGGCGTGATGACGCACGAGAACAAAGTTTCCGCGGAGTTATACGAAGGGTTACTGATGCTCCAACACAGAGGGCAGGACTCGGCGGGGATGGTCACCTCGGACGGAAGTCGATTTAAAGAGAAGAAAGATAACGGGTTAGTGAAAGACGTTTTTGATAAAAGGACGATGAACTATTTAGACGGGAACATCGGGTTAGGACACGTGAGGTATCCTACGCAAGGCGGTTTATCCGCGACGGAGGCGCAACCGTTTTTCGTCAACTCGCCGCTCGGGATTTATTTAATCCATAACGGAAACTTGACCAACACGGACGAGTTACGATTGAGGCATTTGAACGCGAGACACATGAGAACGAATTCGGATTCGGAGGTTTTGTTAAACGTCTTCGCGGAAGATTTACAGAGAGAAATTAATTTGCACCCGCTGAGAGACCCGCACGTGCAAATGTTTGACGCGGTGACGCAAACGATACAAAAAGTAAGAGGGTCGTATTCAGTGATTTCTTTGGTCAACGACGTCGGTTTATTCGCGTTCAGAGATCCGAACGGGATTCGTCCGTTGGTTTTAGGTCAAAGAGTGAACAAAGATGGGAAGGATGAGTGGTGCGTGGCGTCGGAAGACGCGGCGTTTGGACCGCTCGGCTTTAAATTTGTCCGAGACGTGAACCCGGGGGAAGCGATTATCATCACCAACGACGGGAAGATGGTGTCCAGACAGTGCGTGGCCGGGGACGCGTGTCCGTGCATTTTCGAGTACATTTATTTGGCCAGGCCAGATTCTACCATGAATGGTATTTCGGTATACGAATTCCAACTGGATTTAGGTCGAAGATTGGCGCAACACATCACCGAGCGAGGGTGGGACATCGACGTCGTCGTCCCTGTTCCAGACGGGAGTCGCCCGTCTGCGATTGAAATCGCGAGCGCGTTGAATTTACCCTACCGAGAAGGTTTAGTCAAGAACCGATACGTCGGGAGAACGTTCATTATGCCAGATCAAAGAACGAGAGAGTTATCGGTGAGACGAAAATTAAACGCCATGCGATCGGTGTTCAACGGGAAAAAAGTTTTGTTGGTGGACGACTCGATCGTTCGCGGGACGACGATGAACCAAATCGTAAACATGGTTCGAGACGCCGGGGCGAGTAAAGTGTATTTGGCATCGTCTGCACCTCCAGTGCGACACCCAAACGTGTACGGCGTCGACATGCCGTCTCGCGAAGAGTTTGTCGCGAACCAACGAACGGAAGAGGAAGTGTGCGAAGTCTTAGCCGCGGACGGGTTGATTTACCAAACCGTGGAGGATTTGTTACAAGCCGGTAAGACCATGAACCCAAACATTAGCCGATTCGATGCGTCCTGTTTCGATGGCGACTACATCACGGGCGACATCGACGAAGAGTATTTGGAGGATTTGTTAGCCGATCGAGGTTTAGGCAAAGTCGGCGCGGTTAAAAGCCTTTGATTTTTATGAAGAAGAAGAAGGAAAGAGAGAGAGAGAAAGAGAGAGAAAGAAAGAAAGAGAGAGAGAAATGTGCGATTATATACAAACCGTTTCGTGTTTATTATATATATTATACAATCTATATTGAAGCGTAGGTAAAATCTTCTCTCCCTCCTAATAGCTCTTCTCTCTAACTTTTGATCTCCTCCAAGACCTGTAACACGTCCTCCGCTCTCGATCTCGTAAACGCGCCGCCTCTCTCCATTTCGATGTACTCCACGATACCGTCTTTTACGATCATCGCGTATCGTCTACTTCGCACTCCTAAGCCTTTATCCATCAAATCGAGTTCGCACCCTAACTTTCTCGTAAAGTCGCCGCTACCGTCGCCGCACATCAGCACGGGAGCGGCGCCGACAGCCTTCCCCCACGCGTCCATGACGAACGCGTCGTTCACGGACACGCACGCGATAAGATCGCACCCGGCTTGTTTCATTTTCGCGGCTAAGTCGATAAACCCTGGTAAATGCTTATTCGTGCACGTGGGTAAGAACGCCCCGGGCACGGCGAACACGACGATCGTTTTTCCTTTCGAGCATAACTGAGACGTCTCGATCGATTGTAAGTTGCCTTCGTGATCGAAATATTGCAAGGAAGAAGTTGGAATCCGGTCGCCTTTTTTAATCAATTGTTGATGGTGTTCACGTTCGTGTTGTTGTTGTTGTTGTTGTTTATCTTCTCGTTCGTTCGGGTACGCGACGGCTTTGGTGGAGACATCGAACACACGTCGAGAAGACGTTCTCGTCGTTTTTGTCGTCGTCAAATGCGGCGGCGACGAAAGGAAGGGACGACGACCCTTCGTCGGACGCTTTTTTTCATCCGGTGACGTAAATGTTTTTCCTCCGTCTGCTCCACAACAACAAAAACAAAGAGAAGAACAACATTGTTGTTGTTGTTGTCGTCGTCTTCTTCCAACATCATCTCCTTCTTCTCGTCCTCTTAAACGTAAACCTGTTGTAATTCTCGTCGTCACGCCTCGAGCCGTCGTCGGCAGAGAAGCAACGACAGAAAACATTCGTTTGTTTGTTTTTTTTTGATGAAAGGGCTGCTCTGTCTCTCTTTTTTTGACGCAAACTGTGAGATCTTTTTTTTTGCTCTTTTTTGCTTTTTTTTTTGTGGGTTTGTCAAACAAAATCATCGTTACATTTATACACTGAACGCGCGTTGTCTCTTTTGTGGTTCACTTCTTTTCAAGAATACTACTACTAATAACAATAATAAGAAGAAGAATTAAAAGTCGTAGGAATACACTCTTCGACTTCGATTCAGGCGACGACGACGATTCAAACGACGAGGATCAGAGAGAAGAGAGAGATGTTTTATTCTTCCGAGGAAGAAGAGAAAGACGGACTTTTGATTCGAGATGTTGAAAAGAAGAAGAAGAACATTTCTTCTTCTTCTTCTTCGATGACGATGACGACCACGATGTTCGTTTTGGTTTTACTCTTCGTCACGTATGCTACTACGACTACTAGGACGAGTACTGCTACTACTGCTGCTCTCGAGAGGCCGAGGGTAAGAAGCCTGAGTGATGTTGATGCATTCGTCGCTGCTGGGAACGCGGGGGTGGATGCTTCAGGACAGGCTCTTAATACTAATACTAATACTAAAAATAAGAAGAAGAAAGCGACGATATCAAAGACATCAAAAGAAATGATGAATAATAATAATAATAAAGATGATCAACAACAACAACAAGAACAGCAACGATTCAACCCGTTAGTTATCGTTCAACGCGACAACGAGAAAGACTATCAAGATTTGAAACGCATTCAAAAAGTCTTCCCGAGTGCGAATTCAATCTTCGGCGTGAACGCCGGACAGTGGCCGCAGAACCTGGAAGACGCCGAATACGGTTTACAGCCCTTGAGGATATTCAACCGCGAGAATTTCAAGAGTCTCACGTGGAAAGTAGATGATAAGAGGAGAAATCCGGATAATTTAAAAGGCATACAGTGGATCGCGTCGATCGATGAACGCAATCCAAAGACTGGGAAGTTGGGCGACGGAAGGATGCCAATCGCGCATCACATCGGATGCATGTACGCGCACTTCAACGCGTGGCGAGCGGTGGACGATATGGCTTACGATAAAGGAAACGATAAAATCTATCCCGCTTGGATTATGGAAGCCGACGCGTACGTGGACGAGAACCAAATGAAACCGAGAATGACTCGATTACTTCAAAACGCGCCGAAAGATTACGACTTTTTGATGATGAAGAGAGAGCTCTTTTTAGGGATTTGCGGTCCAGATAGACCGGAAAATTGCAAACGGTCGGAGAATTTCATTCGTTTAGGCGCACCGGGACCGAATCAAGAACCAGTTCGAGATGGGTACGAACGAAGAATGTATTTCTATTATTGGCCTTTGGATGGCCCGGGCGCCGGTTTGTCGTCCTACGCAATCGGTCCAGATTTTTCATATAAAGCGTTCAATTTCATCTCCCGGAAAGGAGCGGACATGATCGATGGTTTCTTATTCGGTAAGCTATGCCGAGACGACTACGTCTCCGAAGATGCCGCGAGCCCGGGGAATTTTTTGTTACCGGAAATTGGCTCCGCGTTGGTTAAACCGAGAACGAAAGAAACGAACACGAAAGACAACAAGTTGAAAGTGTTGAATTGCTATTTGCTCGGCGACGTCGAGTTGGTGAAGAAAGACGCCGACGACGAAGAGGCGTCTCTCGGTAACGACGAACAAGAGAACGTCGAAAACGAGAAAATCGACGACCCGGTGACTCTTTTCAAAGCGAAAGTGCACCAGGAAACGTCAAGAAAAGCGTCGCCCGATGACGAACAACAACAAAAAGACATCGACGTGACGATCGAAGCGAGCAAACCGACCGAGTCCTCCTCCCAAATCACCATCAAAACTGGGGATGCGTCCATTTCGCAAACCATCTCAAACAACAACGATGGCACGTTTTCCTTCGAAGTGAACGAGAAAAACGTCGACGGACAAGAAGAAGGCGAAACGAAAACGGAAAAGATCACCGTGGACACGACGCAGATGCCCGGACCTTACAACGACCTGTTCTCGAGCGTCATGAACACCATGGCCAGTGGTGGAGGACCGTTTAATTTACTACAAGAACAAGAACAACAACAAGAACAACAACAACAACAGTAGCAGTAAATGCTACTGCGCGTGCATAATGATAAGTAGCATCGACATCCTCTCCCCGATGATGTCGAGAGTTGTAATAAAAATGTATATACTACCTTCCAAAGGTCTAATAAAAATCGCCACTAACACACGAAAGAGAACAAAACAACAAACTCATCGTCGTTAGAAAAATACCTTTTACGAATGCCGCTTCCGTCTCGCCTCCAAGTCCGCCACGAGGGCTTATCCATCGTCATCTTAGGCGCGACTGGAGATTTAGCCTCGAAGAAACTCTTCCCGTCTTTGTTCAACCTCCACTCCGCGGGTTTTTTACCAACCAGGACTAAAATATTCGCCTCTTTGCGAAGGAAAAGCAAAACTGAAATCGAGTTCAAAACGGAATTGACGGAACACATCAACCGGGTTTGGAAACCGCCGGATGGGTCGAACGCGACGAAACCGACCAAAGGTTTGATGGAGGAGTTCTTAGAGGACGTGGAGGTGTGTTATTTGGACGAGGAGTTTCTTTCAGAGGAAGAAGAAAAGAATAAAAAGAAGACGACCGTAGTAAATGGTCGAGGCGATGGAGGAGGAGAAGAAGAAGACGAAGAAGAAGAGGACGAGGAATCGGATTCGGAATCCGGTCTTCATGGTAGTAAAGAAGGGAGCGAAGAAACGATGAGACAAAATTATCGATCCATTCATTCGATAACGAAGCACATTGAATCGTGGGAGAAAGAAAACGAAGACGCGCCGGCATCGAATCGAATGTGGTATTGCTGTTTACATTCGGATTTTATCGTCGACTGCGCGAACCAAATCCACTACTTCACGAGGACGAGGAAGGTGCATTTCACGGACCACACGCAAGCGGAGATGAAGATGAAGAAGAAAGGATGGACGAGGTTAGTTCTGGAAAAGCCGTTCGGTAGAGATCGAAAGACGTGCGAAAAGCTGAACGTGAAGTTGAGCAAACGATGGCCCGAGAGCGATTTGTTCCGCATGGATAGGTATTTAGGTAAAGAAGTGATTGAGAACTTGTTGGTGATGAGGTTTGCGAATCGATTGTTATCGCCGATTTGGAATCGAGATAACGTGGCGAACGTACAGATTATATTCAAAGAACCGTACGGCGCGGAAGATCAACAAAGAGGGGATTATTTCGATAAGAATGGGATCGTTAGAGATGTCATGCAAAACCATTTGTTGCAAATTTTAGCCGTGCTGGCGATGGACGCGCCGGTATCGTTAGATCCGGAAGATATAAGAGACGCGAAGTTGAAAGTTTTGAGACAAGTGGCGATGAGTAATGATAAATTTGACGTGTTGAAAAACACCGTCGTCGCGCAATACTCGAAGTCGAAAAACGGGAAGCATTTGGGCTACATGGAGGAACGCCCGGAAAATTCGAAAACCACGCCGACGTTTATCATGGCGGTGTTGAAATTAGCCAACGATCGATGGGATGGGGTGCCATTTATTTTTAAAGCCGGGAAAGGGATGAACGAAAAGAGGTCGGAAATTAGAGTGCAGTTGAAGGAATCCCCCGGGGATGTTTTCGGGAGAGACGACGACGAATCTCGATTACACGCGGCCGGGCCGAACGAGTTTGTTTTGCGCATGCAACCGAAAGAGGAGATGTACATGAAAGTGACGATTAAAGAACCCGGGTTAGGAGTCAAACCTACGGCTTCGGAAATGGAATTGAGTTCGAGATGGAAAATGGAACAGGCGAGGAAAGATGCGTGCGGGGAAGCTCCTCGACGCGCCTACGATCGATTGATATTGGACGTCATCAACGGGAACCAATCGCATTTCGTGAGGAACGATGAACTCGAAGCCGCGTGGGCGGTGTGCGATCCGTTGGTTTCCGCGATTGAGAGCGGGTATTTGCCGATGACTACGTATTCATACGGTAGTCGAGGACCGAAAGAGGCAGACGAATTGAGAACGAGGGCTGGGCATTTACCGTCGCATTTGGTCGAGAAGGATTCGGTGCCGCTGTTGAACGCGGAATACGATACGTTGCCGGGCGAGGAGGACGGCATGACGGAATCTTTAGCGAGTAAATTATCGAACGCGGTGTACGTTTCTGAACCCGTCGTGAAAAAGAATAAGCCAGTGAATGAAGGCTACGCGTTGAGTCCGAGAGGATACCGATCCGGCGACGTGAGTCCTCAACAACAAAGGTCGCCGAGACATAGTCAAATGAATGCGCGTCCCTCGACGCAATGGATTTAAGTATAGAAGTAGAGTATCGTCGATAGATGATACGCATTAGTTGCATGAATAATTTGTTTTGTGTTTATTTAGTACGTATTAATATTAGTCTAAGTCTTCCGCACTACCCGCCGCCGGTTTCGCATCTTCTTCCATCGGCGCATCCTCGCCCTCGGCCGCCGCCGCACCAGCATCGCCATCCTCCATCTCCGCGTCGCCATCGAGTTTCTCTTCCTCTTCACCCTCTTTCTTTTCTTTCTTCTCTTCCTTCTTCGGTTTCGGTTTTGGTTTTGGTCTCGATAAAATCGGCGTCGCGAAGCGCTCCAACACAGATCGTTTCTTCTCGATGTCCTCTGATTTCAACACACAATCGTCGGTTTTCTGTAAAGCGGATTGTAATTCGACTTTTTCAGCCAACCATTTTGCGGCATCGTCGCACTCTTTTTGCACTTTCTTTAAGTCTTCGGCGTCGATGTGCGCGTGCGCTTCATCTTGAGACGTTTGTTTGATCATTTGACACGAAGATTCTAAGGCGGCAATCGCGCCAGGTCGTTTGTGTTCTTCGTTGTATCTCTCTTCGATCGGGTTACCAATAGTGGATAACTCTTCGAGTTTTTTTACGTAAACACCTTTGGTCTCGTCTTCGCCGTCTTCGTACAACCAGTCTTCGGTGTTGTTCAACAACTCTTTGAACGAGGTTCTCACGTCTTCCTTGACGTAATCGAACAACTGTCCGCCTTCTTCCAACTTTGAGCGCATGGAGTACACGTACGCCTCGACCGCGTTCTTTCTCTCTTTCGTCTCTTCCATGACCTTGTCTTGCAACGCCATGTCAAATTCTTCTTGCTTGCACTTTTCGAGCACTTTGTCCGGTAAACCGCCCGTGTACGTCGATTTGATCGGCACGTCCGTTTTCTTCGTTTTCTTTTTGATCTCAATCTTAAATTTCGGTTTCGTTTCTTCTGGTTCCTCCTCCTTGGCAGCTTCCTCTTTTCCTTCCTCTTTCTGTTCTCCGTCCTCCCCACCTTCTTCGCCGCCTTCGGTTTCCATCTTTTCGCTCGCATCCCCCTCTGTCTTCTTCGGTTCTTCTTTTTTCTTCGGTTCTTCGACAATCGGCACTTGCACCTCTTCCTCGTACTCCTCCCACACTTGCGCTTCCGTGCACTCGACTAAGCCGTTCAAGTTCAATTTCACCTTCAATTTGACGTTGTGCTTGTCTTTGCCTTTCGGGACGGCCGGTAACGGTCCGATATCGAATGTACCCAACGAAGATTCCTCGGAGGATTCGTCCGTTTTCGTCGTCGCTTGCACCGTGAACTGTTTCGCTTTCAAAAACGTCATTTGTTTCGTGCTCGGAATCGGATTATATTTCTCAAACAATTCCACGTCTTTCACTTCGCCTTTCGCGTCTCCCGGCCAGGACATTTTGACCGGGAACGCGAACGCGTCGATGACGTCGAACTCGCGCACTCTAAACAACGGCGAGAGCATGGCGCCTTGCAACGCGCACCCTCTGGCCACAGATTCCGAGGCGTTCAACGTTCTCGAGATTGGCTTTTGGAAGAAATCCTCCAACGCTTTTTGAATCGATTGAATTCTCGAGGCGTTACCGACCAATTCGACCGAGGCGATGTCGGCAATGTCCAACTTGGCATCGACCACCATTTGTCGCACCGGACCCATCAAACCGTTTAACTCGTTTTGTGCCAACTCTTCCATCTTATCTCTCGTAATCATCGATCGCACATCAACGTCGTTCATGAGACACTCGATGTTAATCGGCGCTTCTGGGTTCGCCGACAATACTTTCTTAGTCTTTTCGATGGCTGATTTCAAACGAAAGCTCGCGCGGGGATTCGATTTGACGTCAATTTTGAACTTCTCCTTGAACTCCTCGCAAAAGTGGTGGAACATCGCGTTATCAAACGCGCCGCCACCTAAGTTTGTATCGTATCCAGTCGAGAGCACTTTCAAACCTTTCGAAGTGAATTCAACCACCGAACATTGCATGGCAGAGTGCCCGATATCCACAAACGCCACTCGTACCGGTTTCTCCGTGAACTCTTGCGTCTTGAAAATGCCGTACGCCAACGCCGTGGCGGTCGTTTCATGCATCAATCGCATGACGTTCAACCCACAAATGCTCGCCGCATCAATCATCGCGCGTCTTTGCACGTCGTCAAAGAAAATCGGCACGGACAAAACGCAGTCGGTAATTTTAATCCCCTCGTTATCCAACTCGGCGATTCTCTTCAGATCGCTCAAAATCATCCCCAACAACTGCTCCGGCGAAAATTCTCTTTGTTTCCCCATATACTCCACGGTAACGATGATATTATCCGTCTTCTTGTCTCCCTTCACTGGATACAAGAATTCCTTGATGTCTTCTTGGACAGTTGGGTCGGAAAATTTCTTCCCGATTAAGCGTTTCAAGCACGCGACCGTATTCGTCGGTTGCATGTTGATCTTATCGCCAGCCGCGCATCCAACGAATCGTTGCCTATTTTATTATTATTATTAAGAAAAGAGAATTAATGTGGTGAGTGCGTGTTGTGATTCACGAGCGCGACGAGAGAGAAAAAGAGAAAGAGAAAGAGAGAGAAACTTTGCGAAAGAAAAACTCCTCCTCTTTTCCTCTGAACTCTGTGTCTGTCTGTTGATGATCAAACAAACGAAACGTCGTTTCCAAAAAAGATGGAAAAAGAAGGAAAAAAGAAGGAAGTTTCTTTTTCTTCTTTCGCCGGCTGCCTCTTGCACCTCTCTGCTTCGGTCGATTCACTCCGATCATTTTCATCATCATCAATATCATCATCAGATTCTTACTGAAACCAATGAATAATGAATACACAAACACTTTATTTCAAGTGGCTCTGATGCGCGCGCGCTGCTCGTAGAAGAAGAAAACGGCAACGAAAGTTTCGAAATTTGATCGTCTCTCTCTCGCCTCCACACTTCGACGAAACGACAAGACGATGAGAGAAAAAAAATCATCATCATCTAATATAAAAACGAGGAATACTGAACGCACTTGTCCCCAAAATTGATCAATGAAGGCGTCTCCCGTTTAGACTCTTCGTTCATGACGACATCGATGCCTTTCCGTCGCGCGAGCGCGACCACGTTCGATTTCGATCCGAAATCAATCCCAGCCACAGACATTATTTATATATGTGAGATTTGATGATGATTTGTTCTTGTTTTGTGTGGTGTTTCTGTGACGCCGACTGCAGTTGACTCTCTTCTCTGCTTCTTTAAAAAAATGGAGAAAAACGCTTTCACATCAAAAATCACACGAGTTCTCTCCTTTTTTTTCTTTTTGGTTTGTTGTTTTTTTTGCTGCTTTTTGCTTTTGCGCTTTTCTCTCACTCTCTCACTCTCTCTCTTCACTTTTCTTCTTACACACAAAAACAACAATATGCCTATTATAATGTCTTCTAAAAGGGTGGTGCGTCGTTTACGTCGTCGTTTACGTCTTTGTCGTCCGTAAAAGTCCGTCGTCCAAAGTTTCCTTTTTCCTCTCTTTCTTCTTATATATATATAACACACGTACACATCCAATGAGGAACGCTAAAATTCTGTACTGAAAGCCATTGAAAGAGCATCGCTCTTCGTGAAACTTGAAATCATATAGTTTGTGCTATCTGAGGATATATTATGTGTGTGTGTGTGTGTGTGTGTGTGTGTGTGTGTGTGTATGTATACCGCATCGTCGCGTTTTTTCTGCTCTCACTCTGTGTGTGTTCAACAAAGTCGTCCGTAACGGAACGGTGTGTGTGTGTGTGTGTTCTAATAACTGTCAAACACCACAAAACTAACTGTCTCTCTTCCTCTTTTCCTCTTTCATCAACTCAAGCAGAATAAAAACAAAAGAGTATTCTGAAGATGGTATTCTTCGCGGCAGGTACTTCGGTTTTAGGAGTCGGGTATTTCTGGGTCGCGTTCATCGTAGCGTCTGTTTTGGGACAAGTGAACGTCCCGTTCCTTTCAAAGTTTGTGCGCGATACGGCGAAGCGAGGCAAGACGAGAGGCGTCAACTTTGAAGAAGACGACGATACATCGAAAACGAAACGAATCTTATTAAACGTTCCGCACGCGTGGTTCACGCACTTCTACGTCGTCGGTACCACTTGGAACGCGTATACTTTGTTGCGATGTATTCAATCAAAGAGAAATAGTATTGGTGTGTTTTCATTCGCGAAGGCGGTCTTAGGAGACTCGAGCGGCGAGCTTCTCGCGAGCGTCTTGTTTCAGTTTCACGTCACGCGACGGTTGATGGAATCTTTGTTCGTCAAAGTGAACAAGAAGAAGGCGCAAATGCACGCGATTGGATACGTTCTAGGTTTACTCTATTACGTGTGCGCGACTTTGAGCTTAAAAAGTAGCAACGAAGAAAAGGGAGAAAGAAAAGCCGACTTTTTTTTCGCCTCTCTTCTCTTCTTCTACGCCAATTGGAAGCAATACGAGTGCCACGTGTTACTCCGGAACGCTCGCTTACAAACCGACCGAAGAGATCAATACGCGCAAATAGATTCCGGTTTGTTCTCCTTAGTCGCCTGTCCGCACTACTTTTTCGAGTGCGTTTTGTATTTCAGCCTTTGCGTTATACTCCGGTTTTCAAAGTCGAGCGCTTTGATGTTCCTCGCGGTTTGCGGAAACTTGAGCGTAGAGGCTAAGAACCACTTGATTTGGTATCGTCGCCGAATTAAAGGCTTTCCCAGACACAGGAAAGCTATGGTGCCGTATTTGTATTAATTCTTCTTAATAAGTTTCTTCTTATATACCAGTAGTTTGTTGTTGTTGTTGTTAAATAGTGTGTTGTTAGTGATAGAGAGAGAGAGATATTTTCGTTTTCGGAGATAAAAAGAAAGAAAGAAAGAAAGAAAGAGACGCTTTTTCGTCCGTCGATCGACGAGATCCCCCTTTATCGTTTATCTTTTTCCTCTGTCTGCGTTATTAGACAATCAAAACAATCAACTCCATTATAATAAAACTCTATATTATACTATGTTAGCTTCAACCAGTGGCGGTGCGTTGTTCTCTCGTAGCACGCGTTCTCTTTCCTTTTGATGACGTTTATCTCGTCGATGATCTGTTTTCTGTCTTCTTAAAAACGAAAAGAAGAAGACAACGGTGTCATCGTCATCATCACGCCGCACTCGTCTCCAATCCAATCCCTAGAAGAAGTCCACTAGGGCGGCGTCCAAAATTTTACAACTCTTGACGACACGCGTTACAGAAAAGAGTACAGTATCATCCAGTCGTCGTCGTCCTGCACTCGTTCTCTCTCTCTCTGTCTCTCTCTCTCTCTCTTTGTGGCGCGTTCGTCCTAGAAATGTGTGCGTGCACAAACGCTGACTGACTCTTCTTTCGTTCTCTCTTCAATCAATACAGCGACGACGGCAACGTCATCAACGACCAACAACACCGGCGTTGCTGCTGCTTCCTGGGGGAAGTTGTCCTTCAGACGAAGTCATCAAAATGCAACGACGACGAATAACAAAAACGTTAAAGTCCGAGGACAACAAACTTTAAAACAACTGAGAAGAAGATCAAACTTAACCATCGTCAACGTGGCCACGCCGTCGAAGAAATCGTCTGCGGAACCACCGAAAGAACCGAAAAGGTCCGCGGTGGAAATCATCAAAGAAAACTCGGATTTTTTACGCCACCCTCTGATTGAGCAGTTGGCGACGCCGGAGACGTTCATTTCCGAAGACGCCGCGCAATTGTATAAGTTCCACGGTGGATACCAACAAGACGATCGCGAGAAGAGATCGTTCGGGGAAGGAAAATTTTACCAATTCATGATGCGAACGAAACAACCGGCTGGTTTAGTCTCGAATAAGTTGTATTTAACCATGGACGACTTGGCGAATACGCACGGGAACGGGACGTTACGTTTGACGACGAGACAAACCTACCAGTTGCACGGTATTTTGAAACAAGATTTGAAGCAAACGTTTAGAACGGTCATTCAAAACATGGGGTCCACGTTAGGCGCGTGCGGGGATATTAACCGGAACGTGACCGCGGCGCCGTGTCCGGACAAGAAGAACCCGAGTTACGAAATCGCGCAAACGCTTGCGCTCGACATCGCGGAACTGTTAGCACCGCAATCGGGGGCGTATTACGACGTCTGGCTCGATGGAGAACAAGTCATGACGGTGGAAAAGCCTGAAATTACGAAAGCGAGAATGGATAACTCCAACGGGACGAACTTTGAAGGAAGCCAAGAACCGATTTACGGGAGTCTCTTTTTGCCGAGAAAGTTCAAGATTGGCGTCACGGTCCCCGGGGATAATCACATCGATTTCTTGAGTAACGATATCGGTATTTGCGTCGTGAACGATGCCGGCGGCAAACACGTCGGGTATAACGTCTACGCCGGCGGCGGTATGGGACGCTCGCACAGAAACAACGAAACTTTCCCGAGAATCGCATCGCCGATTGGCTACGTCGATAAAGATGATATTTTTTACGCCGTCAAAGCTATCGTTTGCACACAAAGAGATTACGGCAGACGGGACGACAGAAAACAGTCCAGATTAAAATATCTCGTCCACAGCTGGGGCGTCGAGAAGTTCACCTCGGTCACGGAACAATATTTCGGCAAGAAGTTTCAACCGATTGCGCCGTTGCCGGAGTTCGAATTTAAATCGTACCTCGGGTGGAACGACCAAGGCGATGGGAAGTTATGGTACGGTGTCCACGTCCAAAACGGTCGCTTAAGAGGTGAATTGAAAAAAGCCTTGAGATTGGTCATCGAAAGATACGAGTTACCGGTGCGTTTGACCGCGCAACAAGATTTACTCTTGTGCGACGTCGACCCGAAGTGGAAGGATGACATTCACCAAACTTTGAAAAACGCCGGTTTGAAAGATTTGGACGACATCGAGCCGAACGACCAGTTATCCATGGCGTGTCCGGCGTTGCCTTTGTGTGGCTTAGCAATTACCGAAGCCGAGAGAGGTTTACCGGACATCAACAAGAGACTTCGCGAGGTCATGGAAACCGTCGGCTTGACGAAAGCCGACGACATTATGATTCGCATGACTGGTTGCCCGAACGGGTGCGCGAGACCATACATGGCCGAACTCGGTTTCGTCGGCGATGGCCCGAACTCATACCAAATCTGGTTGGGCGGTACCAGAAACTTAACCGGAATTGCCCGAGCGTACGAAGACAAGGTGAAGGTGGACGATTTGGAGACGTTTTTCGAACCGATTTTCGCGTATTGGAAACAAAATCGTAACAGCGGCGAAGAGTTTGGTCAGTTCGTCAACCGCGTTTCGTTTGAAGAAATGAAAGCGTTCTCGGGATCATACGTCCCCGGACAACTCGTTTCCGCGGAACGATTGCCGAGAGTCATGGTCGAAAGAGCGGCGCTGGATAAATTGATCAAATACGCGGAAGAGAACAACACGACGCTGACTGCGGCGGCAACGAAAGCCATCATGGACTTGTAAATTCAATTATAAATTAAAATCAACATCTATCTATCTACTATATCAATACTAACTGCATCATTTTTATGTTACAACAAAATCGCGCGTATATAATACTCATCCCCTCATTCTTCCAACTCCGGTCGAGTTAACAAATACAACGACGGACCTAACACGGGTAATAAATAAAACAATGGGTTCACATCAGATGATGCTGATGATGACAACGACGACGAGCGTCTCTGTAAATCCTCCTGTATAGCCGTTTTCATCACCAACGACAAGACGATTAAATCGCAGGTAGACACGCACGCCAACGTCGATTGTTTCGTCAACAACGTCACAAACTCCGAAACCACCGCGGCGTCGAAAACGTGCGAGAACGCCCAGAAATATAAAAACCCACTAAACGCCGTCAACAACAACGCGTTAATTTTAGATTCGAGAATATTCTTGGTGATAAATCCTAAATCGGATTTCTTTACGCCGTTTATCACCGGCGTCCGGGCGATTAAATACGGTCCCAACGCGAAAAATCCGAGAGCGAACGACGCGCCGACGAAAAACTTCGGTTGCAACTTTGGCTGTTTTTCGCCACCGCCCGGAACGAGTAAACACGCGTACACCATAGGAACGACCCCTAAACTGTTAAACAAAGCCTCAAACAGTGGGTTCACTTGACCTTGAAACGGAGAGGAAACGAGTTGCGCGATTAAATCCGCATCGAACGACCCCACCGTCTTTGGTGCCACGAACGTCGCCACCGCGAGCAACGAAAACCACAAACCAAGAATTGCGAGTCGCTCCGAATCTTCCCAGAACTTGTATAACAACTTTTGTTGCTCTTCTTCTTCTTCTTCTTCTTCTTTTTTGTTGTTATTCGTATTATTATTGTGGGCACGCGTCACAACTACTAATCTTTTATCCATCATCATCGTCGTCATCTTTGTCGTCGTCACGCAGAAGACGCCGTTTCTTTTTCCCTCCTCCATCTTCTTCTTCTTCTTTTGAATCGTCATCGCAAAACCACATCTTATCTTTCTGTTGATGTTGTTGTTATCATGAGAAAGTTTCGAAGTTGTTTTTGTTGTTCCTCTCACCACACGTAATGATAAAAGCGTCGTCATCTTTTTAACATCAACACACTCTTTCAAAGTGTTAAAAAATATAAGGAAAAATGAGCAAAAGTGGGGGTGAAAGAAAAAAACAGAAGAGAATGAAGAACGAAAAATTCAAAAAATCATCTGAGTGTTTTGAGAGGTGAAATCCCCTACTTTATATCTGCGCCTTTGAACGTGCTCCTTTGAGCGCGTTTCACGAATATATGTACACATAATAAATAGACGCGCGCGTTTTGTATTATACCTTTTTTTTAACGGAGAGCTGCTTTGAGAGTTTTTGTACACGGTTTACACCATCGTATAACTTTTAATCAATAGTAGTACCTACACGATGACGGTGAACGACGAAGTGATTGAGATTTCATCCTCTTCAGAAGAAGAAGAAGAAGAAGAACAACAAGAAGAAGAATTAGTAGGGGAGGAGCGGGAAGAAGACGAAGAAGCAGAAAGCGAAGACGAAGAGGAAGAAGAACCATCATCATCCCCGGTGGTTCGGTGTGCAATTCGAACGACGAGAAGCGAAGAAAGAGAAGAAGAAGACAAAGAAGAAGAAGTGATTTTGATTGACTCCGACGACGATGAAGAAGAAGAAGACAAAGAAGAAGAAGAACAACAACAACAAGAACAACAACAACAAAAACAACAACAACAACAACAAAAACGCTTCTTTAACATCGGCACGGAAGTTTTAATCCATAACATACTCAGTAAACCAGAATTAAACGGAAGAAAAGGAGAAATTATGGAGTACACGGGCGGGTTTGATCGAAGGTATTCGGTGAAAGTATTCGGTAACGTCTTGGCGTTGAAAGAGGTGAATTTGATTGATTTTAACACAGACGGAGAGAGAGCGATGGAAGTGATGTTACAAATACGCGCCGCGGAGAATCGAGATGGTGACGACGATACTACTAAGAAAAGGAAAGAGATGATGGAAAACGAGGAGGATAACGTGATGTTGCCTACGCACAGAAATGATGACGTCTATGGAGAAGATGACGATGAATCACCCTTGTATAGAAGAATGGCGCCGTCGCCGCCGCCGTCGGAGTCGCCTCCGGCGAGAAGGATGGTACCGCCGCCGTCGCCGTCCACACAATTTACGCCGACGAGAAGTAAATACGCGCGAACGTTACCGTATGCGCACCCCGCGTATCAAAGTGGGAAAAGCAAAATGTTTGGTAAAATCACGTGCGTGTTAGATCACGACTTTGCGATTAAAAATGTCGGTAAAGCAGTCATGCAAGGTTTGGACGCGCCGAATGGGATTTCAGGCGTATCGAAAGACTATAAAAATCGATTGCGATGTACGTCGCGAACTTTATTGCCTATCCCCGCGAGCATCACGTGGATTCGGCATCCGGAGAAGGAACTGAGATCGAACGAAGAGTGCAGATTTATGTTGCAAGATTTGACGCAAATGCAAGTCGAGGAAGATCCGAGATTATACTGGTCGATGCGCACGACGTTGGTTTTAAACGGCGAAGAGTTTGTGAAACTCCTCGAAAAAGAGGAAGAAACGGAACGCTTGCAACACATACATGACGGTTCTTTATCGGATGTTCTGTTGAAAGCGAAACGACGCTCGGACTCGGTTGGTATTCTCACGTTGTTGGTGTACGGATTAGACGATTACGTCTTGAAACGAACGAGGAAGGAGATGGCCCAGGTCGGCGCCAAAGACGCGTTCAACGATAAGTTTGTTTCCGCGATGAAAACGAAATTAATCGTACGCTCGGGCGGGTTTGGGAATCTAGGAAAGATTCAAGTCAAAGTAGTGGAGTGTTTAAACGAGCAAGCGGTCGTTGATAACATCATCGGCATGCACAGATGGTTAGCAGATCTTCCGTTTAAGAAGAACCACAACGCGATATCGGTAGGCGTCGTCGCCACGGTGGACGAGAAGAAAATTAAAAAATTGGACCATTTGAACGTCTCGTGGGTGAAAGCGCTGGCAGCGATATCGGGATTAGCCGAGGAACACGCGCACGTCGTCGCGAACCGCTTTCCAAGCGCGAAGAAGTTGATTGAACATTTCGAACGGTATAAAGACGATCGATATGGTGGTGAACACGTCATCGCCGATTTGAATAAATTTTCAAACAGACACCGCGACGGAAGGCAAAAGATTGGAATTGGAGTCGCGCAAAGGTTACGCGTCATGTTCAGTCAGAAAGCGAGAGCTGGTGATATATTGTAAAAGGAGGAGTAGACGTAGACGTAGAGTAGTAGTAGTAGTAGTAGAATGCTTTTGTAAAAAAGCTTTTATTTTGTAGCTCTCAACATTCTCAAGGTTTTTCCTGCTATGGGCATCTAAAAATAATCAAACGATTTTATGAACCGGTCCGAAATCGTCGTCTAAATCGTCGTCGTCGCTCCAATCCTCAGACCATTCAATCGGAGGACCCTTGTTCGGCGTCGTGGTTTGCGACGAGAAAGCGCTTCTACTTCCACCACCGACACGCGGAGCCGGACCTCGCATCCAGCGTTCGTACTTAAACTTGGCGTACGCGCCGAGAAGTAAAATTGCAAATACTGCCACGAGAAAGGCAAACATTTGAACGTTGTACATCCCACTTTGGACGTTTGACATCATGTTATTAAAGTCTGGTAAGCCAACGGGCTTGCGAGATGACGAATAGGAATCATCGCTGTAATCAGAAGAGGAAGTGTAATCGTTCGTGTCCGATGCTGGTTCTAAATCAGCCTCGACTTCCTCCTTGTCCCGGAATCCACTCGCACGTTCTCTTCGAGAAAAAGACGACGACGACGAAGATACCTCTTCCCCTCCTTCTTGTTCTAATTCTTGTTCTAATTCTTGCTCTTCTTCCATCTTTTCCTCTTCTCGTTCTTCCTCTTCTTCTTGAAGCTCTTCACGAATGGCTTCTTCTTCTTTCTCTTCTTCTTTCTCTTCCTCTTTTTCTCCGCTGCTTTCGCTGCTTTCGGCAGAGAAGTCCGAGTCAAACGATGAATCGTTGGTGTCGTCGACGGTGCCCTCCTCCTCCTCCACCTTTTTCTCCTTCTCCTCCAACTCTTCTTTCTCTTCCTCGATCATCTCTTCTTCTTTTTTCTCTTCAAGAACTTCCTCCTCACGAGTAGATTCTTCCTTTTCCTTTTCGTTCTCCTCCTCCTTATTAGGTGTTTCTTCGCTGTTGCCGAGAGCGGCGACTGCGGTCAAATCTTCTTCTTCTTCTTTTTCTTCAACTGGTCGTTCTTGCGTCTTCTCCTCTTCTTTCACAGAGGAATCGTCGTAATCCGAAGCTCCTGTGCTTTTCTTACTGTTTCTGTGACGATGGGTTGTGGAAGACCTTCTCGAATGCGTCGTGTTGCGATGACGATGTCTTCGCTTCTCGGTCCCCGAAGAAGACGCACCGCTCTCATTATTATCATTATAATCATCCGTAATCGTTTCGGTTGCGCCTCCAAAAGATACATCTTCATTTTTGCCCTTGCCAGTGTCGCTTTCTTCAGTCTCTTTCGATTCCAACACTTCAGTCTCTTTCGATTCTACTTTTTCCTCCATCTTTTCAACCGGCATTTCCAACTCCTTCGCCGCTGCATCTTCTTCGACGATTTCTTCGTCACTCTTCACTGAATCTTCCTCTTTTTCGACAGATTCTGACGCAGGCTCTTTCATTTCTTCAACAGTTTCTCCACTTTCACCATCATTTGACGACGACGACGTTCTCTTCTCTTCACTTACAGCTTCATACACATCTTTCAGCTCGACGTATTTTTCAGCCTCTTCGAGTGTCTTTTTCGCGCCGTCGGCTTCGTTTGTCGAAGCTGGTTCTGTCATGTCGTCGAAACTTTCCTCTTCCTCTGAAGCTTTCTCGTCTTTATCCTCGACGACGGCGACATCGTCCGCCTTTGCGGCTTCTTCGTACAACTCTTTCTCCGTTTCGCCGACTGACGGCGTTGACGAAGTCATCGACTCTTCCGTTTCCTTCTTCGATGCCTCTTCCTCGGAGGAAATTTTTCGAGACGACAACGATGACGACGATTCTTCTTCTTCTTCTTCTTCTTCTTTTCTATATGACAGCTTCCCTTCTTCCTTCTCTTCTTTCTCTACGGCGTCTTCGGCGACAACCGACCCCGGAGCGGTCTCTTTTCCTTCATTTTCATCTTTTAAAGAAGAGGTAGAGCTGTCCGGCGGAAGGTCAACTTCTTGAGTTCCCTCGTCCTCTCCTCCCATCATCTTTTCGTATTCATCTCCAATAGTCGATGATGAAGAAGCAGAGGAGTCTTTCGATGTCGTTTCTTCTCTTTTTTCCCGAATGCTCTGTTTTTCTTCTCCTTCTTCCACCGATCGAAGATAATCTTCTTCTTCTTCTTTTTTCTGCGTTGTTCTCTTCCTCACCGCACCTTCATCGTCTTCTTTATAGTTCGTCGACGACGAGTCAGCAGCATTACTCCACTCTTCCTCTGGTGATGATGTTGGTGGTGCTTTCAGAGACTTCTCTTCTGAGACCGCCGGTACTTCTTCTTGTTCATCTTCTCCTTTTGCGACTTTTACGACGGCACCACTTTTTTCTTCTTCTTCTTCATCCACCGACGACAAAGACGTAAACGACGACGACAACGAAGAGTCGTCGTCGTCGACATCTCTTCCTCTTCCTTGCGCGGATGTGAATTCGTTAGTAATGGTCGTTAAAATCAGCGCGAAGAAGACGAAGAAAAAAGAACGACGACGCATTTCTTTCTTTCTTTTACTCGTATCGTTCTCTGTTGGTGTTTTGTTGGTGTTTTTGCGGAGTGGTTTTGTGGTGAATTTTGCCAAAAAAAAGTGGAATGAAGGTATTGTTCTTGGTAGTGGACAGCTGCTCCGTGTCTCTCATCATAAAACTTTCAATAATATTGCTAAACTTCTTCGTCGTGTCTCTCGCCTCCTCCTAGCTAGTGCATGCTCCTTAAACTCTTTTCTATTCGTTGCCTCAAACTTCCTCAAACTCGCTTTCTTTTCAACGGCGCTGGATATTTGTTCGTTCCAACGTTGATTTTCTCCATGTCGCGCGAAGCGAACCATTGCGGACCGTAAAACTGAAGCATTTGCGTGCCTTTCGGGATGAATTCCGTCGTTTTATACTCTCTCCCAACGATTCCTTCGTCTCTGGTATCGCCAAACATGCGATCCGTGCACGTCACGTTCGATCGTTCTGCCGGCCCAGGATTAGACATGTATTGAAGTTTCGACGATACGGGGCAGTCTTGCGGGTCTATCACGCCGCCGCCTTGCCAAAACGACAACATGTAATCCTTTCTCAATTTGTTCAACTTTCTGACCGGTTTCCGGGTTCCAAAGTACACCATTTTGTAATTCTTTGGTAAGTCAAAATTGGCGATCAAGATCTTACCAATCCCGAGAGGATGTTCTCTCGTGGAAAACGCGTCGTCTCCAACCCGTAAATGTTTCGAACAATACGGCACGGGACATTTTTTTTGTGCCTTTTTCTCGCACGGCGTACCAGATTTATCTAACGCCCAGCAATACTCCGTGCCGTAATTTTGCAATCCATCCAAACGCATGCGACGATGAGGTTGTTGTTGTTGTTGTTTTTGTTGTTGCTTTCCTTCTTCTTCTTTTTCCGTCGTGTTGTTTATGTTTTTCTTCTTCGTCTTCATCTTTTCCGTCAAATTTTGAACCGTCGTCGGCGTATTGATAGTCTTCGTCGATACATCTTTTAGGGACAAAAATGAAGACAATTTTGAAGACTGGCCGTGAAGCGCAATCTCTCCACCGCCACCCATGTTGTGTTCTTCTTCTTCTTCTTCTTCTTCTTCTTTGTTCAGTAGTTTTCTTTCTTTCTTTCTTTCTTTGAAAAGACTGATGAAATGAGGAATCTGGTTTGAAAATAATGACTCGCAATTCGAGTAGTTTTCTCGATTTCTCGAAACGGTTGATGCGACGAAACGCTTTCTGCTGCTTTTAACAAACAAGACGTGATGAAGTTTTGATTTAGTTTATACTATGCTACCATTTTGGTACAGGTGTCTATATTTGTTAAATGGATTATTAAATGAATACTACTATAAAACTAAGAAGAAGACGGTGGCAGCGGCGGTGGAGGGGGCAAGTCATCTACGACGACGCTTTGGTCGGGCGGAGGAGGTACGGGGATTTCTGGCGGAGGAGGTACGGGAATTTCTGGCGGAGGAGGAGGCGCCGGTGCAGAATTCATATCCCCCACTTGAATGCCCTCAGGAACGACGTATTGCTGTTCGTACTGTTGATAGCCGTACATTGCCATTTGCTGTTGTTGATAATAATACGCAGCAGTGGCGGCATCCATCATCGGCATCATCGGCGCGCCGTAACCATTGCCAAGGACTCCTCGTTTTTTATCGTTGGCAATGTTTACAACCAGAGGTTTCGTGCACCCTTCGACCATGTTACCGTGGACAGCTACAACCGCAGACATCGCTTGCTCTTGATCCATCATTTGCACAAAGCCGTACCCTTTGGAGAGACCTGTCGTGTGGTCCAAGACTAATTTCACACTTTGCACTAAACCGTATGGGCTAAACAGCGTTTTCAAATCCTCCTCTTCGTAATGCGATGGTAAGTTTGCCACGTAGAGTTTTGCCTCTTCGTTTACGTCTTCCTGCGCGCTATCACCTCCAGACGCGTTGTGAATCGGGACTTTCGGCTCGTTTTTAATGCGCGTTTCTACCACTCGTCCTTCGATAGTCATGCCGTTCGTATGCGGAATTGCCGATCGAGCCTCCACCTCGGTAGCGAATGTTACGAACGCAAATCCTTTGCACGATAATTGTTTATCGCGGTCTGGAACAACGTCACACGCCGTAACGCGGCCGAATTTTTCAAAAATCGGACGCAATTGTTCATTCGTCACGTGCGGCGGTAAATTCGCCACGTATAGCTTGTTTTTATCGTCCGGATTGTTGCCGCCACCACTGAACGGCGCCGCGCCAGCTTGTGGTGCACCTGCGCCCACTCCAACGGATGATGCCGGTGCAGCTCTTGCGCCGGCACCTAAACCAGAAATTTTAGCATTCAAGGGGTTGTATTGATCTACTCCTCCAACCGCGTAACTCACGCCAGCTTTTCCTCCGAGAGAGCTCGGGTCGACGCCGATTTCGGACAAGAAATCTGAGTATTTGTCTTCTAAACCGTTTCCAGTGCCGTGAACTCTTTCTATATCTTTCCTGTACATCTCGTCCGTTTTGGATTTAATATGATCCGGCAACTGATACAAAAGTGCGTTCTCTTCTTCTTGCTGCAATCTTAACTCCTGCTCGTCGACTTCTCTGAGCGTACCGTTCATAATCGCGAGTTGTCTCAACTGCTCTCGTTTGTGTTCGTTCATGTTTTCATCGACAGGGACGAGTAACTTTTCAATCATCTCGCAGGCTCGATCAATATCAACCATAGTATCGCCTTCGACTAAAACGTGTAAAGGTTCGTCTACGGATACGTCTTGCTTCCCCGAGCCTTCTTTCGCGGCACCTCTTCCGCGGACCACGATTTTCGTATTGGTTTCCATTTGCATTTTTTTCTGAGTGTTCCCGCGTGGACCAATAATCAACCCGAAAAAGTTATATCCGGGGTGTTCTTCAACTGGGATGTAAATCTTTCTTCGTTTTCTGGAGGGAAGATAATCCGCTGGTGGTGTGAACTGAGGGCACCTGCGAGCGATTTCTTCGATTAAGCGTCCACGCTTTTCTTCGTATTTGTCTCGATTCACTTCAGATTTCGAACTCACTCTGTGACCATGCAAGTCATACACCGGCGGTGCGTCGTCTTTCGGTTTCGTCATGTTCTCTTCCACTTCTTTCGGAAAGTGTTTGCTGTTTTTCGTTTTCAACACGTCCCGTTTATCGAGAAATTCCTTCTCGGAGAACGGTGCGCCAATCAAGCAGTTTCGGTTGCAAGTTTCTAAGTCTTTGAACATGACTTCCAACTCTGGATCTTCTCGAGCATTTTTCGGCATGGAACGTACACCCAACAGAGCGGCGGGAATCTGAACGCGTAAGCCTCCGGATATAACGATCGTTCCTGGCAACGGTGCGTTGCGTTTCACTGCGACGTAATTCGTGTCATTAGGTGTTGCTTCGTTTGCAGTCGCTTCTCCTCTCGTCTCCTTCTCTTCCTCCTCGTTTGCGGTTTCCCATCGACTTTTACGCTTTCCCCGCTTCTTCTCCGAACTTGCTGTTGTTGTTGTTTTTGTGTTGTTGTTGTTGTCGTTCGCGTCTTCCTCGGTCGTCGTTGTCTTCTTCGCAGGAGTCACATCATCATCATCATTCTTGTTGTTTTCATCACCGTTTTCTTTTTCTTCGATCGGCGGCGAATACGCCGACGACGAATCTTTTTTGTCTACTTCTTCGACGGGTTTTCCCCATCGACTTCCAAGGGCGACGAAAACTGAGGGTGATGACTTCGCCATGATGATGATATTGACGTATCAATCTCCTCAACTTTTTTGATAACAACACTACAGTCGATGAGACACCGACGCCCAAAATGAGCGATGTTGAAGGAAAAAATGAAGAGAGAGTCAAAACGAGAAGAAGAAGAAAAAATGTTAAAAATCTCTCCTCTTTCCAAAAAATCAATCGAAAATGTGACTCTTCATAAAAACTCTCTCTTCTTCTTTCACATCCGTCGTCGTCAAAATTTGCGCAAAAAGAGATGTTTTGGATGCGACGAAGATGCGCGCGTTTATTCTTCACCACGAGCACCACCACATCCAGCACATCCACCAATTTTGATCATCTTCTTCTCAGAAAAAGAAGGAGTAGTCAAAACGCGACGACGACGAGTGGTCTATTCTGTCACGCGAGTTATTATTATTCGTCCTCGGCATCATCATCAACTATATCATCCATGCAAGAAGAAGTGGAAGAAAAACCAACAACAACAACAACAACGAAAAAGAAGAAAGAGTTCCAACGGAGGAAAACAAAAGCAACGACAAAGACGAAAACAAAGTACGAAATAGAGCAGCAGAAGCGCGCGAGGGTGGTAGATTTGAACTTGGATTGGGGTGATAAAGTGTACAGAGGGAACGCGACGGAATACGCTGGAGTGAAAGTGACGAGTAAATTGGTTTGGCCTATACCGATGCACGCGCTCGCTCAACTCAACCCAGAACTCGGAAGCGTGTTGAACCTATCCCCGCCGACGGAAGAAGAAAAAGCTGAAGCGGATAAATTTTTATCGGTTTTGAAAAAGGTGCCAACCGACGACGAAGATTTCGTGCTCAGAGAGTTTGATCAAGTCGGTGAAGAGGGGGAAGTTGAAGTCACAGGGTCGACAAAGACGAGAGCAAAGAAAACGGAAGCAACAAAGAAGAGCGAAAAGGCGACACGGGAGATGGAAGGAAAAGTTCAGACTGAAAAGAGGAACGCGCTCTTTCCTGCGTCTATGCCGTACGCGCACTTATTTGAGGCGCTTTTACTTGAAGCGAGAGAACACTACCCAGGTGGTTCAAGGTCCGAATCGACCAGGAGGCAACTCACAAAGTCGCTGCTACTTTTGGTCCCTCGAGAGCTTCTCGAAAACGTTGCGGAAGAAATGGAAATCTGGATTCGACCTTCACCAAAACAACCGAAAAGAAGCGTCGATGCTTTTCGAATCGGGCAGAAGCGACTCAACTTTTTGTACTGGTTGACGGAACATTGGAGGAAACCAGCGGTGAAAGGGAAGGATCTCGCGACTACAAAAGGAGAATTGGCCGCTTTAATTTGGAGCCAATACCTAGCAGCTTTAAAAGTCGTGCGAGGCACGAACGACGCAAAGCTTCTCGCCGATATTTTAAGCGAAGGTAATGAAACCGGCGATGTAGAGGTAAATCGTATTCGCACGGGTGGCTGGGCAATTGGATCGCAACACAGAGCGAAGGAGTATGTAGACAGACTGACAGGTAAAGCGTCGACTCCCTCTTCTTCTTCTCCTTCTTCTTCTTCTTCTCCTTCTTCTTCTTCTTCTCAAGAGGCAGATGTCAAACACGTAAGCGATGCGACTGATCGCATGGACTACCCAGATTTGTTCACGCCGGATGAAATAGTTGAAATATTAGTAAAGGCACGCGGGAAAGATGTTATGGCCATTCGGATTCGCGAAAAGTGCTCCTGGGCGGATTGGTTGATATTATGTACAGGGAAATCCCCTAGACACATATCTGATTTATCGCATGCGGTGATGTTTGAATATAAAAAACGCGTCGCAAAAAATGCAACTACGTTTACCAGCAAAGTTAAACCGTACATCGAGGGTGCGAAAGCAGATATGAGTGGTGGTGGCGACGAGGAATGGAACGCCGTCGATTGCGGGAGCTGTGTCGTTCACGTTCTCAGCGATCGAGCGCGCAGATATTATGATATCGAAGATCTGTGGGCGAGTGGAGACGAAGTCCTTCATAACGGAGATGAATTATTGACGATAGATACTATAAAGATAGACTAAATACATGTAAT
>Ga0255779_1000561_pt1 | contig 46289 bp, 39 predicted proteins | sample 011ome_21_FD_179977 | JGI IMG/M metagenome (GOLD analysis project Ga0255779, IMG submission 179977) | Coastal salt marsh microbial communities from the Groves Creek Marsh, Skidaway Island, Georgia - 011508AT metaG (version 2) | ecosystem: Environmental > Aquatic > Marine > Intertidal zone > Salt... | reverse complement strand
AATTAATATTATCAGGGATTGGGGTCTCTTCGTGACGTTGCAAACGCTCGATCTCTTCTTTTTGACGATCGATATAACCCGCATATTTGATTTGAGTTGTTACCTGTTCCGCAACCCGCCCGTCAACCTCTGCGGCAGGCGCGCCGCTCAATCTAGCCACGTCGTCGTAACTTAATTCAGGGCGACGCAACAAATCGGCAAGAGAATATTCGCGAGACAGCGGTTTACTAAGCTTGGTATTCACTTGGTGAGTAGAATCACCGGTAGGGTGTACATAGGTACGCTCCAAACGAGCGACCTCATGGTTAATAGCTTCAAGTCGCTTCTCGAATCGGGCAAAATTTTCATCACTGACGAGCCTCAAAGAGTGCCCCAAAGCGGTTAATCGAAGGTCGGCATTATCTTCACGCAAAAGCAAGCGATACTCAGCACGCGATGTAAACATCCGGTAGGGTTCTTGAGTTCCTAAAGTAACCAAATCATCGATCAGTACGGCAATATAAGCCTGATCACGACGCAGTTCCCATGCGATCTCACCACGCGAATGACGCGCTGCATTGGTTCCAGCGACCAATCCTTGAGCAGCAGCCTCCTCATAACCCGTAGTACCGTTAATCTGACCCGCAAAAAATAATCCCTGCACCGCGCGAGTTTCTAACGAGTGCTTAAGATCACGAGGATCAAAATAATCATACTCGATGGCATAGCCAGGTCGGGTAATATGCGCGTTTTCAAGCCCCCTAATGCTGTGCACAAGGTCCAGCTGCACATCAAAAGGCAAGCTCGTAGAAATACCGTTGGGGTAGAGCTCCGTGGTTGTAAGACCCTCTGGCTCGATAAAAATCTGATGCGCATCTTTGTCGGCAAAACGATGAATCTTATCTTCGATACTTGGACAATAACGCGGCCCAGTACCCTCAATAACACCGCTGAACAAAGGTGACCTGTCAAGTCCAGCGCGAATAACATCATGCGTTTTGTTGTTGGTATGAGTTATCCAGCAGCAGCGTTGTTCGGGGTGTGTCTCTACCGACCCGTACAAGGACATCACCGGCCGAGGTTCATCACCCCATTGTTCGGCCATGACCGAGAAATCGACTGATCGAGCGTCAATTCGAGGGGGGGTCCCCGTTTTCAACCGTTCTGTACGCGGACACAACTCTCTGAGTCTATCTGCCAGACTTATCGAGGCGGGATCACCTGCCCGTCCACCAGAAGACTGTTCCAAACCTACGTGGATTTTCCCTCGTAAGAACGTACCCGCAGTAAGAACAACGGTTTTACCTTTGAATATAAGACCCGTGAGGGTTCGCGCACCTGTCACGCGAGTCCCTTCGATAAGAATGTCCTCTACCGAATCCTGAAAAACCGATAAGTGAGGCTGATTTAACAACCGCTGCCGGATGGCGTTGCGGTACAGCACCCTGTCTGCTTGGGCGCGAGTGGCGCGCACTGCCGGGCCTTTGCGTGCATTAAGAACACGGAACTGAATTCCCGCTCTGTCTGTCGCCCAGGCCATAGCACCACCGAGAGCATCGATCTCTCGGACTAAATGACTTTTGCCTATGCCGCCAATAGCAGGGTTGCAAGACATCTGGCCTAAGGTGTCGATGGCGTGTGTTAGCAACAATGTTTGAGCACCAGTACGAGCCGCCGCAAGAGCAGCTTCTGTTCCAGCGTGACCGCCACCGATGACAATTACATCGTAATGCTTAGGATAGTCAGTCATTACAAGGCCTGTACCTGTAGAAAGAGATCAGATCAAAATCGGGCACGCAGTATAAATGCTGCTATGGGTGTCAGGAAGCATACTTTGTTGTTTTTTTGACCAGTTACTGCGGTGTGTAAACACCCCATTTTCGGTGATTACACGCACTGATGGCGGTCTGTTAGCTGCTAAAGCTGATACATGAATAATAAAGTAAATAAATTTTTATGAGTAAGTAAGACATGTAAATATTGTTGTTATTAGAGGACCTTTAAATCGTTGATAACAGCCATTAGCTATTGTTTTTATTATAGTTTTTCTTTTTATAAATACATGGTTTATCAACCTTAAACGTCGGTATTTTTGCTGAGTTGATTGTGCACAAAGCTTGCTTGAATTGATGCTTAGTGCCTCTAGAAAAATATCTACAGCGCTCTCCACATGGCCTTACACAAGTCTTTCCACAGGGGATTGGGTAATGGGGGTACCGTGGCGTCATCGATTGGTCTTGTTAGCACAGTTGTGGACAGTTATGTGAATAGAGGCAAGCGAGTTTGTGATTAACCGTGTATGAACGTGAAAACGCCTGGTTATTTCCCAATACAGAAGGTGCTAAAGATCTCCCCCAAAAGTGCATCGCTGGTTACCTTGCCAGTTATTGATGCGAGTTGATCATGAGCAAGTCGAAGGTCCTCTGCGAGTAATTCGCCAGCACCCGATGCGATAAATTGACTGTGTGCCTCGCTCAATGTGGTTAGCGCGTTATCCATCGCAGTAATATGGCGTTCTCGGGCACTAAATAGGGATGTTGTCTGGCTTTGCGTAATGCCCAGTGTTTCGAGTAAAACTGTTTTTAGTTCCTGAATGCCTTCACCGTTTTTTGTTGATAGCGCGACACAGGATGCTCCACTTTTTGGTGATGGCTTACAAAGGCCCGGCGTTCGTCCTGTTATGTCAATTTTATTCAATACCGTAATGATATTAGTTTGCCCAGATAGCACTTCTGTAGGATCGGTACAGCTGTCATCAATTACATGTAACGTTATGTCGGCGTGCGTAATAGCTTGTTTAGCTCGTTTGACCCCTTCTTGTTCAATAATATCGCCGCTGTCTCTCAGGCCCGCAGTGTCGGTGAGACGAATCGGTACGCCGTTGATATTAATTTGCTCTCTGACGATGTCGCGTGTTGTGCCAGGTTGATCAGTGACGATTGCAACCTGATCACCGGCAAGCACATTCATTAAGCTACTTTTTCCGGCATTGGGTTTGCCTGCTAAAACGACTGTAGCACCATGACGGTAAATGACTCCTTGCCTAGCTGTTTCGCGAAGGTTCAAGCCCGTCTGCAAAATATTATCCAGCTGCGACGCTACCTTCCCATCAGACAAGAAATCTATTTCTTCTTCTGGGAAGTCGATAGCGGCTTCTACGTAGATACGTAGTTCCAGTAATTGCTGGGCGAGTAAGGTAACTTTTTCGGAGAAGTCACCGCGTAGCGATGCCTGTGCTTGGCGTGCCGATGTTTCGGTGCTGGCACTGATGAGGTCGGCTATAGCTTCGGCTTGTACAAGGTCAAGTTTGTCGTTGAGAAAGGCACGTTCCGAAAATTCTCCTGCGCGGGCTTCGCGAGCACCAAGCGTTAAGCATCGTCTTAATAGTAGTGTTAAGACGAGTTGGCCGCCATGACCGTGTATTTCTACAACGTCCTCGCCGGTAAAAGAAGCAGGCCCCGGAAAAAAGATGAGCAATCCGCTATCAATCACGCGGTTTTGCTCGTCTAGAAAGTCACAATAATGCGCATATCTAGCGGAGAGTTTTTGCCGGTTTGTTAGTGTCAGTCCGATGTTTCGACTCAGTGGTCCCGATAATCGCAAAATCCCAACGCCGCCAGTGCCGTTGGGTGTGGCAATGGCGACGATAGTGTCCGTATCTAGCGATTGTTGCTGACTCATTTCGGTATCAGCCCAGCGTTGGAGGGCTTAGGCTTTGGTGCCTTCGCGTTCAATACGTCGGGTAATTACCCACTGTTGCGCCATTGAGAGTAAGTTATTTACCACCCAGTAAAGTACTAGTCCCGCGGGGAACCATAAGAAGAAGAATGTAAACACAACAGGCAACCACTGCATAATTTTGGCTTGCATGGGGTCAGGTGGTGGTGGGTTCAGTTTCTGCATAAAAAACATTGAAGCGCCCATCAGTAGCGGCAGCACAAAATACGGATCCATCACTGATAAATCATCGATCCACAAGGCAAAGGGCGCCTGGCGAAGCTCAACTGATTCCATTAATACCCAGTACAGCGCAATAAATACGGGCATTTGAATAAGGATAGGAAGGCAGCCACCCATGGGATTTATTTTTTCCTTCTTATACAGCTCCATCATGGCTTGTGATTGTTTTTGCTTGTCCTCTGCGTATTGTTCGCGAATGCTCTGCATTTTGGGCTGCACTTTGCGCATTTTGGCCATTGACTTGTAACTTGCCGCTGATAATTGGAAGAACGCACCTTTCACTAAAACGGTCAGTAAGATAATGGCAAGACCCCAATTGTTCACAAGCGATTGAATCTTAGTGAGCAACCAGAAAAGCGGTTGCGCTATCCACCACAGCCAACCGTAATCTACAGTCAGCTCGAGGTGCGGTGATATTTCAGCAAGCGCGTATTGATCTTTTGGACCAACATAGAGTCGCGCACGGTAGTGACCTTGTGTACCCGGATCTACAGTGAGAGTTGGGCTAGTAAATCCTGCCAAATTAACTCCTGCGGCAGTTTGGCGTGCGAAATACTTATGGGTTCTATCCGGTGATGGCACCCAGGCACTTAAGAAGTAGTGTTGTAGGAGTGCAATCCAGCCGCCCTCTTGGTCGGCCTTCCAGGATTCGTCGGCTAAATCACCAAAGCTAAATTTCTTAAATCGGTCGTCGTCGGTGGTCGTAGCGGCACCTAAGAACGGCTGCATACCAAAACCACTGGAGTCAGCACCTGGCGGAAGGGAGCTATCGCGTTTCAGTTGAGCAAAAGGGGTAGCTTCCCAACGGCTGTCGCTATTATTGCTAATCGTATAGTTCACATCGATCAGATAGCTGCCGGGATGGAAGGTAAACGTTTTCACAACGTGTATATCGTCGTTAGTTCCTTGTAACGTTAATGCGACGTCTAACGGCGAGTTGTCAGTGAGCGTGTAGAGCGAGTTGTCAGTGGTATAAGAAGCGCGCTCGGGTGTGTCAAATCCATTTTTGCCGACAAAACCGCTCTGTGCGACGTAAGTGCGTACTTGGTTTTGCTCGAGTATGACAAAAGGAACGTCTGGATTATCAATTGTTTCAGGGAAGGCAGGTAACGCCGTTTCGATGATATCGCCACCCTTTAGATTGATTACTACTTCAAGGGCGTCGGTTTTTACAGTTACAAAGTGGTTGGTCGTGACAGGGAAATCTTGAGCTGGTTCCAGATTGGCGACGTCTGGGAGATCCTGTTCAATACTTTCGTCAACGTTAACCGGCGAAAGCTCTTCGATCGTTGTTGTCGTTTCGGTTACTGTGCCTGCTGTTAACCTTGGTCGATCGGCTTGGTTCCGGTTGGCCTCTTTAAAGGCCGTCCATTCGCCCAAGAGCATAATGCTCAAGAGGAGACTAGCTGCGATGAGCAGATAACGCTGAATATCCATAATAAAAACTGCTTTTAATCAGTAGAGAGTGGGTCGGTTTCTGGTACCGGATCATACCCCCCTTCATGCCATGGGTGACACCGGCTGATTCGACATAGTGTGAGCCAAATTCCTTTTAATGCCCCATGACGTTTAATCGCTAGCTCACCGTATTCTGAACAGGTGGGATGAAAACGACATGTTCGTCCGATCCATGGGCTTAAAAATAGTTGGTAAGACTTAATAATAAGGAGCAATAGACGCGTAGGCAGGGCTTTTACGGTTGGCATAGTTCAACCTGCACGGATCTTATTGTGAAGTTTTTGCCAGAGGTTTGAGAGTTGCTCCCGTATATCGTGGTTAGTCAGAGTACCTAAGTCACCTCTCGCTAGGAACACGATGTCTAAGGCAATGTTGGGAGGTTGGCACCTGAAAAATTCCCGCACAATCCGTTTAATTCGATTGCGTTGCACTGCTGTGCGTACGTGCTTTTTGGCAACGATCAATCCCAGTCGAGAGCCTTTGGTCTCGTTGGTACGTGCTAAGACAAGTGCGTGGCGTGTGGAAGCGCGAAACTCGCCAACATGAAAAACACGACCGAAGTCGTGTTTTGTAAGGAGTCTAGATTGTCGAGGAAATGACTGAAACGTGCTCACAGTCTTTTCCTGTCGTTCCGTCTGAATGCTGATTTATGCAGAGAGCCGGCGGCGACCGCGAGCGCGACGACGTGCTAGTACTTGGCGACCGTTTTTAGTCGCCATTCGAGCGCGGAATCCGTGGGTGCGCTTGCGCTTGAGCACGCTTGGCTGAAAGGTACGCTTCATAACAACAAACCTGTGAGTGATATGGCATTAATGGGGCGCGGAGTATAGTGATTATGCGGGCTGCTTACAAGCGTTAGTGGCCGGACGGTGGTGTTTACGTGCTTTGAAGTAAAAAACCCAAAAAACTTTTCAGTGAGTATTTACTAACCAGTAAGGCCCTGTAAACACGAGTTTGCGGCCCGTTGCTCGGATTTTTCCAGTGCAATTTAAATCGTTTGCTAAAACAATAAACACAGGATATCCACAAAAATTAATTTTTAATTGTTGAAATTGATGTTTGTTTTGTGTAGGCCAAATTAAATTTATAAGTGTATGTTTTTTATAGAAATAAAAAGTTTGAAACCAGCGTTAATTTGTGGATAACTGTTGCAAACCGCAGCCAATATTGCGTTTTTTTCCCAGCGCGCGTTTTCCTGGTTCAACCACGAGTAAACGAAAACCCACGAAATGAAACAGATAACAAGAGTGGAGTACGCAGTAAAGTGACAGTTCAGCCCTTATCAACCGATTCTTGGCAGTATTGCTTAACACGGTTACGTGGAGAGATACCCTTACAACAATTCAATACGTGGATCAGACCGTTGCAAGCGGTAGAGAGCGACGGTGAACGAGGCCTGACGTTGTTGGCACCGAATCGGTTTATCAGAGATTTTGTCGAGGATAAATTCGGTGCCTTGATCGGCGCGTTTTATCAAGAAGTTGCGTCTCAGGGCGCTGAGCAGTTAACCATCATTGTGGCAGATGTTGGAACGACAGCACGAAGCGATGAATCAAACAATGTGAATGGGTATTTCCAGCAAGGGAGAGAAGGGGGGACGACGGCAAGGGCCGATGCGTTGTCGGTGATGCAAAGTGCGCCAAGCAGCGCGATTAATCAGGGTGTTGGTAATAAAGTATTACCCGCAACGAGCGATCTTTTGGGTATACCCGATATCGCTGCCAAGGCGCGGCAGGCCGGGCCAAAAAGCTACGTCAACGCGAGGCCGCAAGAAAATTACCCCCACCGGCGCGGCGATGCACGCCACGCCCCACCTTTCTCGCCACCGTCTCCGTCACATCTCCCGCATCATCAACACAACTTGGTTGAGAGCTACACGTTTCAGTCGTTCGTGGAAGGTAAAAGCAATCAGCTAGCATTGGCGGCGTCGCAACAAGTGGCCGAAAACCCTGGAGATTCTTACAACCCGCTGTTCTTGTACGGCGGCGTAGGTTTGGGCAAAACCCATTTGATGCACGCTATTGGCAACGCGTTGTTACGTAAAAACCCTTCCGCGCGAATTGTATACCTGCACTCAGAACGTTTCGTTGCTGACATGGTGAAAGCGTTACAACTCAATGCGATAAGCGATTTCAAACGTTATTATCGATCGGTTGACGCGTTGCTTATCGACGATATCCAATTTTTTGCTAATAAAGATAGATCGCAAGAAGAGTTCTTTCATACGTTCAATGCATTACTCGAGGGCGGTCAGCAAATGATCCTTACATGCGATCGTTACCCTAAGGAAATAGAGGGTCTCGAAGAACGTTTGAAGTCACGGTTTGGTTGGGGTCTGACGGTTGCGGTAGAGCCACCTGAATTGGAAACCCGCGTTGCAATCCTGATGAAAAAAGCTGAGCAATCCAAGATCGATTTATCGCCGGAAGCGGCTTTTTTTATTGCCCAACGTATTCGATCGAATGTTCGCGAGTTAGAGGGAGCTCTCAAACGCGTGATTGCTAGTGCTAACTTTACGGGCCGGCCGTTTGATATTGATTTGATCAAGGACAGTTTAAAGGATTTACTAGCGCTTCAAGATCGACAGGTGAGCCTTGATAATATTAAGAAAATTGTTGCCGGGTATTATAAAATAAAGGTGTCGGACCTTATGTCAAAGCGACGTAGTCGGTCGATTGCGCGCCCGCGTCAGATGGCTATGGCGTTAGCGAAAGAACTGACGAATCATAGCTTGCCCGAAATAGGCGACAGCTTTGGTGGTAGAGACCACACGACAGTGTTGCATGCTTGTCGTAAGATTAAGGAATTGCGCGAAAGCAACACGGATATTCGCGAGGACTATAAAAATCTGCTGCGCTCGCTAACGACGTAAATGGCTGTCGAAGGTGAGGGCAACCGTTTGGCCTGGAGCAATCAGCACAATGAAATTTACTATTTCTCGAGACGCACTGATCAAGCCACTTAATTTGGTGGCTGGCGTGGTGGAGCGACGTCAAACATTACCCATTCTATCTAATGTATTGTTGAGTTTAGAGGGTAATCAATTGTCGCTGACCGGCACCGACTTGGAAGTTGAGTTAGTGGGACGAGTCGAGTTAACCAGTCCGGGTGTTGACGGTGATGTGACGGTGCCGGCCCGAAAATTGGTGGATATCTGTAAAACACTCCCTGATGGTTCCGAAATAGAATTCACGGTTGAGGCAGGGAAAGCCACAGTTAAAGCGGGGCGCAGTCGCTTTACGTTGTCCACCTTGCCCGCTTCAGAGTTTCCATCGGTGGAAGAAGGGCAGGGTGAGTTGTCGCTAGAGCTTCCTCAATCTTTGGTCAAGCGGTTAATAGAGCGGACAGCGTTCGCAATGGCTCAGCAAGATGTGCGCTATTATTTGAACGGTATGCTGCTTGAGATCCGATCCGGGCGCTTACGGATGGTAGCGACAGACGGTCACCGTTTGGCGTTATGCACGGCACCAGAGGCAGTGGATGCAGGCGACGCTGCTGTTATCATTCCCCGAAAAGGTGTGCTGGAACTGTCCCGCTTACTCGAGGGCGATGCTAACGTTCGTCTTGTGATTGGCAGTAATCATGTTCGTGCGAGCAACGAACAATACACGTTTACTTCTAAGCTGGTAGACGGCAAATTTCCGGAATACGAGCGTGTGCTACCAAAATCGCCCGATAAATCAGTCGTTGGAGATCGCCTCGAATTGAAGCAAGCTTTTACGAGAACGGCGATTTTATCGAATGAAAAATACCGGGGGGTGCGTCTTAAGCTGTCATCCGACGCTCTAGAAATCACGGCAAATAACCCAGAGCAAGAACAGGCTGAGGAGGTTGTTAGTGTTGAGTATCAAGGCGATAACCTTGAGGTAGGCTTCAATGTAAGCTATTTGCTAGATGTATTGTCGGTGCTCGATGGAAAAAGGTGCGCTTGTCATTGGCGGACTCAGCAAGCAGTGCGCTACTCGAAGAGGCGGAGGCAGGTGACTCCCTTTATGTCGTTATGCCTATGCGGCTTTAATGACAGAGGGGCGTTTCGCTTAGCTCCAGAATTATTTGTTTAGCACTCAAATTGCATATTGAATCACTGGCGCTTTCGGGGCTCCGTAATCTGGCTGCTGCGCGATTGTCGTTTCACTCCGCCGGTAACTTGTTCTACGGTGTTAATGGCAGTGGCAAGACAAGCCTTTTAGAGGCAATTCATTTGTTGGCAGTGGGCCGGTCTTTCCGCAGCCATCTCGTGAGACCCGTAATTTCCCACGCTGAAAATAAGTGCCTTGTACAGGCGCGGGTGTTGTCTGGCGCGTCTCGTCATTCTCTCGGGGTAGAGCGACAGAAAGCAGGTGGCGCACTATTGCGAGTCAACGGGGAGACCGTAAGTTCTTATGCGCCGGTGGCTGCGGTATTACCGATCGTGTTGCTCGACACACAAAGTCTCGACTTGATTCATGGGGGTCCAGAGACCCGGCGCAAATATGTAGATGCCACATTGTTCCACGTGGAACAAAACTTTCTGGGTGTGTGGCGGCGCTACGTGCGGGCATTAAAGCAGAGGAATGCAGGGCTACGTCGTGGTATCATTGACAGCGATGGGGTGTGGCTTGATGAGCTTGCCCGTGCTGGTGATGTGTTGGCTGAGTCGCGTGCTTCTATGGTGGCGCAGCTTGGTTCTCGGTTCGGGGAGATAGCGGCTGGCTTATCTCCGTCGCTTGAGGGCGTTGAATTACAGGTGCGCAGGGGATGGGATTCATCTATGTCGCTGCGCGAGGCACTGGAAAAATCAGTCCCTAGTGACAGAGATCGAGGTTTCACGCAGGTTGGGCCACATCGCGCAGATATTCGGATTCGCCTTGGGGGGCGGGCCGCTTCGGATAATTTATCGAGAGGTCAGTCAAAGCTTGTGCTGTCGGCGCTGAAGTTAGCCCAAGGAAAAGTGTTGACAGAATTAGCTGCAACGCCTCCAGTGTGCTTGGTGGATGACATCGTCGCAGAATTGGACCAGTCGCATGCCGAGCGTGTGTGTGGTCTGCTTGCTGACCAAGGCGGGCAGGTTTTTATGACCGCGGTAGAGCAGCAGTCATTGAGGCGCTTTTGGCCGAATGAAATGTTTAAAATGTTCCACGTGGAACACGGTTTTATACAGGCGGTGACGGATTGATTTCTGATTGCCTGCACAAGTGGAAAACACCATGACTGATAACGAAAATTCGACTACTCATACAGAATATGATTCGTCCAGCATTAAGGTTCTTAAGGGCTTAGATGCTGTTCGCAAGCGCCCAGGCATGTATATTGGTGATACCGATGACGGCACCGGCCTGCACCATATGGTTTTCGAGCTGGTTGACAACTCGATTGATGAGGCCCTTGCTGGCCATTGCAGCCAGATCGACGTGGTTATTCACCCCGACGAATCTGTAACGGTTGCCGATGATGGTCGAGGAGTTCCCACTGAGGTGCACGAAGAGGGCGTTTCAGCTGCCGAAGTTATCATGACGGTTTTGCATGCCGGCGGTAAGTTCGATGACAACACCTACAAAGTGTCTGGTGGTCTGCATGGGGTTGGCGTATCGGTGGTTAATGCGCTTTCTGAACATTTACAGCTAACCATTCGCCGACAAGGCAAACTGCACGAGCAAATTTACCGCCATGGTGTGCCTGATGCGCCTCTGGCGGTCGTTGGTGAAACTGACAGTACCGGTACGGCAGTGCGATTTAAGCCATCTGCCGATACATTTTCAAATATTGAGTTTCACTTTGATATTCTGGGGAAGCGCCTGCGGGAGCTTGCCTTCCTTAACAGTGGCGTGAAAATAGTGCTCAACGACGAGCGCTCAGGTAAAAGTGAAACCTACTGCTATGACGGAGGGTTAAATGCCTTCGTTGACTTCCTTAACCACGGTAAAACCACCATCAATCGCGTTTTCCATTTTCAAGAAGAGGCTGATGGTGGGGTGGGTGTAGAAGTTGCCTTGCAGTGGAATGATAGCTTCTCTGAAAACATTTTTTGTTACACCAATAATATCCCCCAGCGGGATGGCGGCACACACCTCGCTGGTTTTAGAGCCGCGTTAACCCGATCTCTAAACGCTTATATTGAGCGAGAAGGTCTGGCTAAAAAAGCCAAAGTGAATACAACCGGAGATGATGCCCGAGAGGGTTTGACGGCCATCATTTCTGTGAAAGTCCCCGACCCAAAGTTTTCGTCTCAAACAAAAGACAAACTTGTCTCAAGCGAGGTGAAAACCGCCGTTGAGCAATCTATGGCTGCAAAATTCAACGAATTCCTCTTAGAAAGCCCCCAGGACGCTAAGCAGGTCGTTGGCAAGATGCTCGACGCTGCCAGGGCCCGAGAGGCAGCCCGTAAGGCACGAGAGATGACACGGCGTAAAGGTGCATTGGATATTGCAGGCTTGCCAGGTAAGTTGGCGGACTGTCAGGAACGCGACCCAGCTTTGTGCGAGCTATATCTTGTTGAGGGAGACTCGGCAGGCGGTTCCGCCAAACAGGGTCGAAACCGCAAGTTTCAGGCAATTTTGCCCCTGAAAGGCAAAATTTTAAACGTTGAAAAGGCTCGCTTCGATAAAATGCTAGGTTCAGCAGAGGTGGGCACTATTGTAACAGCGCTCGGCTGTGGAATCGGCAAGGACGAATTTGACCCTGATAAGCTCCGCTACCACAGTATCATTATTATGACTGACGCTGATGTAGACGGCTCGCATATCCGCACTTTATTACTGACCTTCTTTTTCCGGCAAATGCGCGAACTTATTGAGCGCGGGCACGTCTATATTGCTCAACCCCCTTTGTACAAAATCTCGCGCGGTAAAAGCAGCCAATATTTGAAAGATGAGCCGGCTCTGGAGACCTACCTAACCGAAAACGCCATTGATGGCGCCGCATTGTATCCCAATGCTGAGGCGCCGGGCATTTCTGGAGAAGGACTGGCAGATCTGATTAATCAATTTCAATCTGTTGAGCGCACCATTAATCGCTTATCACGGGTATACCCTCCGGCTGTGCTATGGCAACTGCCCTATTTGGCTGCTCTCAGTGTTGATCAACTGATGAGCCAAGAGGCTGTGCAAAAGCTATCTTACGAGCTAAGTGAGCGCCTACTAACCGCCGCTGAGAAGGGCACTGAATTTGCTGTACGCGTTGAGCAAGATTCCGAACGCGGTCACTTTTATCCGGTTATTCGACAGACATCACATAGCTTGGCTACTGATTTCCCACTTCAGCAGGCATTTTTCGCCAGCAAAGAGTACGCTGCGATGGTTAAGTTGGGTGAGTCGGTACGCGGACTTATCGAGCCCGGCGGCTACTTCAAACGCGGTGAGAAAGTTTTTGCGACAGACGACTTTGCAGCAGGCCTTGAATGGTTACTCGGTGAAGCAAGAAAGGGCGTGTCTATACAACGCTATAAAGGTCTTGGTGAGATGAACCCGGATCAGTTGTGGGAAACAACTATGGATCCCGATGTTCGCCGCATGCTAAAGGTAACTATCGAAGACGCTATTCTGGCGGACCAAATGTTCACAACGCTCATGGGTGACGACGTTGAACCGCGACGAGAGTTTATTGAGGCCAATGCGCTCGCGGTGGAAAACTTGGATGTCTAGCCAGTAGCAATCAATTGCCGGTTTCATCAATGGCAATTGATAGGTGCTGGTTATCGTTATTCTCGGGGAGGACCTCGAGTTCGCTGGGAAAGGGTTTGTTGGCTTTTTGTGATAACTGTTGGAACCGATCGACTTTGCCATGCAATCCCTGACGGCCCACCATAGCGGTTACCGTTTCATTGTATTTTTTGGTCGCAGTTTGCAGTGAGCTGCCTAACCCCAGCAGTCGCTCTGCAACTAGGCTGACCGAATTGTAAATCTCACCGGCTCGATCGCTAATTTCTCGCGCTTCGGCGTTGCTGCGCTCAATCATCCAGAGGTTGGATACCGTACGCAAAATAGGCATGAGCGTTGTGTGTGACACCATCACAACCCCTTTCTGGTAGCCGTAACTAAACAGGTCACGGTGGTGTTTCATCACCTCGATGTAAGCAGGCTCAACGGGCATAAACATCATGACAAAGTCGGGGCTTGCCATGCCGGGCAACATCGCGTAGTCCTTGCTGGCAAGATTATCAATATGCGCTTTTACCGCGTTGGCGTGTCGCGTTAGTGCCGCCTCGCGCTCCATATCGGTCTCTGCCGCAACCGCGGACTCGTAATCAACAAGGGACACCTTACTGTCAACAACAAGGTTTTTGCCCTCGGGTAAGCGGATAACAAAGTCTGGTACCAGGCGCTGCCCTGCATCGTCACGAAAGCTCGCCTGAGCATCATAATGCTCACCCGCTCTAAGACCGGCCAACTCCAGGGTTCGCTCAAGTTGAGCTTCTCCCCAGTTACCTACCAATTTTTTGTCGCCTTTGAGTGCCCGTGTGAGGTTGGAGGCATCAGCACTGATGGTGAGGCCTGTTTTCTCAAGAAGTTTGATTTGCTCAGTGAGTGCCGATGAGTTTTGCACCATATCACTGTGTACTTGGTTTACGCGGTGTTGAAAACCATCGATTTTCTCTGCAAGGGGTTTGAGTATGGCGCTTATGTTTTCTTGATTGGTTGCTCGCAGCTCTTTATCACGGGCCGACAAAAATTCGCGGCTCAGGTTTTCAAATTCAGCCTTGAGTTGCTGCTTATTAGACTCAAACAGCTGCGTTTGCTCGCGTAAACTGCGCTCACGCTCTTCTAAACGGGCGGTTAAAGCGCTCATCTCTGCTTGTAATTGGCTATTTTTCTGTGAAATAGCCGACAACTCTTCTTGCCATTGTGAGGCGCGTGCGGCACTTTCTTGCCCCAATTGCTCTGCTACCATGCGCCGTTGCTCTGATTCGGCGAGGCGCCTGGCATTCAGTTCGCTCTGTCTTCTACCGATCAACCAAACCGAACCACCCGAAATCAATACGCTCAGCGCTAGCGCAAGTGCTATTGTGAGTTCGTCGAGCGCCATGATATGGCTCCTTGCAAAAGGCGTAGTTATAGATGCGCTATGTCAGCTACGCTCACAAACTGTTGGCGAAGCTCCTTGAGCAGCAGATAGCGATTATGACGTTGAGCCGTATCATCGGCATTTACCATCACGTGTTCGAAGAACGTATCAACAGCACCGCGAAGCGTAGCGAGTACCTTGAGGGCGCTGCTGTAATCGGCGCTGGCTTGCAGTGGTTTGAGTGCCGTCGCGGATTGTTGCAGTGCGGCAAACAGACCTTGTTCGGCGCCCTCGGTTAAAAGCGCTGTATTTATCTCTCCGTCGAGGGTTACGTTGGATTTGGCCAATATGTTGGCTACGCGCTTGTTCGCGGCAGCAAGCGCCAGCGCCTCGTCGGTTGATGCAAACTCAGCCAGTGCTTTTACTCTTTGATCGATTTCCGATGGCACGTCGATTCCGGTGGCGATCACTGAGCGAAGCACGCCGACACTGATACCTTGGTCTTCGTACCATGCGCGCAATCGATCGATGATGTAGTCGGAAACCGTTTGTGCAGCGCCTGCCTCCAATACATCTTGTGCATAACCCTGCACCGCGTGATCACATAGCGCAGCCAAGCCTATTCCAACCCTGCGCTCAATAAGGATACGAACAATACCTACCGCAGCGCGGCGCAGCGCAAACGGGTCTTTTGATCCCGTGGGTGTTTGACCTATGCCAAAAATACCTACCATCGTATCCAATCGATCTGCAAGCGCGACCGCGGCGCCCTCTGCAGATTCAGGGAGGGCGTCGCCTGCGAACCGCGGCCAGTAATGTTGCTCAATTGCCGACGCGACTGCCTCGGATTCGCCATCATTACGGGCATAATGCGCACCAGCGGTTCCTTGTAGCTCTGGAAACTCAAGTACCATTTCGGATACGAGATCACATTTAGAAAGCAGCGCAGCGCGCTCACTGAGTGCGGCATCAGCACACATGGCGTCTGCCAGCCAGCTGCTTAACTTGACCATGCGCTGAACTTTGTCCCCCAAGGTGCCGAGTTTTTGCTGAAATACCACGCCGTCAAGACGCGTTATACGCTGCTCGAGCGGGGTCTTTTTGTCAGTTTCAAAGAAAAACGCCGCGTCGCTAAGCCGAGGGCGGATCACCTTTTCGTTGCCTTCAATGACCGTGGCTGGGTTCCGGCTTTCTATATTGCTCACTGTGATGAACATTGGGAGCAACTGCTGATCCCTGTCGAGCAAATGGAAGTATTTCTGATGCTCTCGCATCGATGAAATAAGCGCCTCTGCAGGCACCTGAAGAAATGCTTCGTCAAAACTGCCTCTCAAAGCTACCGGCCACTCTACTAAACCGGTGACTTCATCGAGCAGGTCTTCACTGATCACCGCTTTGGCGCCAACCTCTTGGGCAACGCTATTCACTTGTTGTTCAATGAGTTCACGACGTTCATCGAAATTTGCAATTACCCAGTTATCCCTCATAACTTGCGGGTAATCCTGAGCATTGGCGATGACCACCGGATCGGGGGCATGAAAGCGGTGACCATAAGTTATTCGGTCACTGCTGAGCTCAAACAATGACAGCTCGACAACGCTGTCATCGAGTAATGCCACTAGCCACTGAACTGGCCGTAAAAATTCACTTTTTCCACGTCCCCAGTGCATACGTTTTGCCACTGGGATGTTTGCGACGGCCAGCGCAATGACGTCTGCTACAACCTCGGCAGCTCGAGCACCAGTCACCACCCGGTTGATGCCCAAACGTGGGCCTTTGTCGGTATCTACGCTTTCCAGTGCATCGGGGTCGACGCCCTGTTTTTTGGCAAAGCCAATGGCGGCGGGCGACCAATGACCATTAGCATTTTTGGCTGACTGTACCGGTGGACCCAGGACTTGTTCTGTTGAGTCAGGCGCAACCGCATCGAGCTCTGTTACCAAAACCGCCAGCCGCCGGGGCGTCGCAAACCAGTTAATTTGGCCGAATACCAGCGCTTGGTTACTGAGTCCTTCGGCAATACCGTCTCTAAGTGCAAGCGCCATCGTCTGTAAAGGTCCCGCAGGCAATTCTTCGGTGCCGAGTTCGAACAGAAGTGATGTTTTTGAGGCACCGCTCATGACATTTTCTCCAGTGCTTGTGCACGTAAATCGTCATCGGCTTGTGGAAAGCCGAGCGCTGCACGGGCGTCGTAGTAACCCTGAGCAGCTGCCTTTGCAAGGGTTCGGACGCGCAGAATATACCGCTGCCGCTCGGTGACACCGATTGCATGCCGTGCATCGAGCAGGTTAAACGCATGAGAGGCTTTCATAACATGCTCGTAGGCCGGCAAAGGTAGCTTCTTTTCTACTAGACGAATTGCCTCTCGCTCACAGAAATCAAAGGTTGTGAACAATTGGTCGGTATCGGCTTCTTGAAAGTTAAAGGTTGATTGCTCTACCTCGTTCTGATGGAACACATCACCATAGGTCACGGGACCCTGAGGTGTATTTGCCCACACAAGATCGTAAACCGACTCAACATTTTGTAGGTACATAGCGATTCTTTCTAACCCGTAGGTAATTTCGCCCGTTACTGGGAAACACTCTATCCCACCGGCCTGCTGGAAGTAGGTAAATTGCGACACTTCCATACCGTTTAGCCAAACTTCCCAACCTAGGCCCCACGCGCCGAGCGTGGGCGATTCCCAGTTATCCTCAACAAACCGAACGTCGTGTTCGAGTGGGTCTACGCCGACTGCTTTCAAGCTGTCGAGGTACAACTGTTGAAAATTGGGTGGGCTGGGTTTCATAACCACTTGGAATTGATAGTAGTGCTGTAAGCGGTTGGGGTTTTCGCCATAACGCCCATCCGCTGGGCGACGACTGGGTTGTACATAGGCTGCGTTCCAGTTTTCCGGGCCCACTGCGCGTAAAAATGTGGCCGGATGAAAGGTGCCAGCGCCCACTTCCATATCCAAAGGTTGCAGAATCACGCAGCCATGGCTGCCCCAGAAATCCTGCAAGCGCAGAATTAGATCTTGAAAAGTCTCAGGAATCACAATGTGGTCCGGGAAAGATGAATGGAGAATTTAGTATACCTTGCCTAGACGCGGCATAATAATCGACCCGAGCCTGCATCGCGAGACTTCTCTTGGCACACCCGTTATTACAACACTGGCGTAATTGGCTTGTTTTGGCCTTAGTTAAAGCACTGTTATGGCTGTGTTCGCGGTTGCCGTTGGAGACGGCGCGCCGCCTTGGCCGATGGCTTGGCGACTGCTATTGGGCTCTTGATACGCGTGGTCGCCGTATCGCCGAGCGCAATATCGCGCTGGCTTATCCCGGTTTAAATAGCAATGCCCAAGCGGCTTTGGTTCGCGATACATTGCGAGAAACGGGCGCGTTGGTGACCGAAATGGGTCATGTGTGGTTGTTACCTTGGTCACGATCGTCACAGCTAATCCAAGAAGTTGAAGGCGTGGAGGCGGTCAGTGATGCCATAGCGAGTGGCCGCGGCGTTGTGGTGTTAGGGCCTCACCTTGGAAATTGGGAGGTCTTAGGTCTGCATTTGGCAACACTGGGAGCAATGGTTGCATTATTTGCCCCGCCAAAAATTTCCAGTTTGGGTCAATTAATAAAAACAGCGCGTGAACGAAGCGGTGGCGAGCTGGTACCCACGACGCCCAGAGGGATAGCGGCTATTACTAAGAGTGTGAGAAAGGGTGGTATTTCCGGTATTTTGCCCGATCAGGTTCCGGATACCGAGGTAGGTGCGAGCAATGTGCCGTTTATGGGCGTGCCTTGCGCGACCGCTGCATTGGGAGTCAACTTGATTAATCGTTCCAATGCGCTCGCATTTATGGGTGCCGCCTATCGGGTTCCTGGTGGTTTTAAAGTCTGCTACGTTCCCGCACCTCAGGCCCTTTATGTAGACGATCAGGTAAAGGCACTTACGGCAATGAATCAGGCCGTTGAGCAATTAGTTAGCGGCTGGGATGCTCAATACCAGTGGCTTTATAAACGGTTTCGCACTCAGCCTCGGGGTGATGTTGATCACTACCGAAATTTGAGCGCGCCACGAACGCCGGAGTATTGATGAAACAATTTGGTGGCAAGCTCATTGCCGGGGCAATCGGCTTCTTAGTATTAGGGCCCGTTGGGTTGCTGTTCGGGTTGGCAATTGGTCACGCTTTTGATCGTGGGCTTTGGCAAGCCTTGCAAGCGGCTAGCCCAGATGCCCTTGCTGCCGTGCAGCGACAATTCTTTGACACGACCTTTACGCTACTTGGCTACGTGGCAAAGGCCGATGGCAGGGTCAGTGAGGCTGAGATTGCGCAAGCAGAGCAGGTTTTCCGGCAACTGCGCCTTAATCCTTCGCAGCGACAGGCAGCGATTCTCAAGTTTAAAGAGGGCAGTGTTGCCGGTTTTGATCCTCATGCAACCGTTGCCGCTTTTGCCGACAAAGTTGGTTCGCGTCGACAGCTACAGCAAACGCTATTCCTTTTTTTGGCAACCATGGCTCTCGCCGATGGTGATTTACACGCGCCTGAGCGTGAGGCCTTGCACAGAATTGCAGCGCTCCTGGGTGTCTCGTCCATTGAAGTAGATCGGCTTGTCTCTATGCTCCTGGCTCAAGCACGTTTTCACAGCCGCAGTTTTGGTGGTGATTTTCGTGGTCGGTCGGGTGCGGGCGCCTATTCTCGGTCTTCGGCAGATACCTTGGCCGACGCCTATCAAGCTCTAGGTGTGAGCAGCGATGTGAGTGACGAAGCGCTAAAAAAGGCCTACCGAAAACTCATGAGCGAGAATCACCCCGACAAGCTTATGTCCAAAGGGGTGCCTGATGAAATGATCAAGCTGGCTACTGAGCGAAGCCAGGAAATATCGACTGCTTATCAAATCATACGCGAGGCACGCGGTTTGAAATAGTCAGCCAGCCTGATTAGTGGGTCGACGGTTCTAGGGCCGCCAAAAGGCGGGGGTAAAAAGCACCAAAAGCGTAAAGACTTCGAGGCGGCCAAGCAGCATAGCGATGCACAATATGATTTTCCCAAGCTCATTAACGCCGGCGTAATTGGCCGACACCACGCCCAACCCGGGTCCAAGATTGTTAAGAGTAGCGGCTACCGCTGAAAAAGCGGAGGTGAAATCTAGGCCACTTGCCAGCAGCAATAACATAATGGTTACAAAGCAAAACATGTACACCGCAAAAAAGCTCCACACGGCGCTGACAACTTCGGGCTGCACACGACGAGAGTCAAGCTTGAGCGGAATAACCGCGTTGGGATGAATAAGCTGCTTGAGCTCGCGTATACCCTGATTAAAGATTAGCAACAGTCGCATGGCTTTGATGCCGCCACCCGTAGAGCCGGCACACCCCCCCATAAATGACAGCATCAATAATAGAAAAGGCAGAAAGTTAGGCCAGGACGCAAAATCCTGGGTTGCAAACCCCGTGGTGGTTGCAATAGAGACAGTTTGAAAAAGTCCGTGGATCAGGCTTTCTGAGGGTGAGGGCAGGGTCTGCGTGCCAATAAGCGTGGCACAAGTAATCACGGTTGCAATGGTGATAATAATACTGAAAAAAGATGTTTCAGAGTCGCGTCGGTATACCTCCAAGCTACGGCGCTGAAATGCAATGAAGTGCAACCCGAAATTAACGGCGGAGATCACCATAAAAACAGTGCAGATGAACAAAATTGGCGAGCTGTCAAAGTATCCCATACTGGCATCGTGGGTAGAGAAACCCCCAATTGCCACGGTTGAGAAAGCGTGACATATCGCATCGAAAGAAGTCATACCCGCTAGCCAGTATGCGAGCGCACAAGCCGTGGTTAACCCCACATAAATAATAAACAAAGCCTTGGCTGTACCGGTGATCCGGGGTGTTAGCTTGCGATCCTTAGCAGGACCGGCGCTCTCTGCTCGGTAGAGTTGCATGCCACCAATGCCCAGCATGGGCAAAATTGCAACTGCAAGCACGATAATGCCAATGCCGCCAAGCCATTGCAGCAGTTGGCGGTAAAAAAGCAGCGATCGCGGTAGCTCATCCAAGCCGACAATAACAGTGGCACCGGTCGTCGTCAGGCCCGACATAGACTCGAACACCGCCTCTGCCACACTCAGCTCTACCGCTTCTGACACCATAAAGGGAACAGCCCCAAAAAGCCCCAGTACTATCCAAAAAAGAGCTGTAACTAAAAATCCGTCACGAATGCGCAAGTCAGAACGCGCATTACGCGTGGTAAGCCAAAGCACTAGGCCAGCAAATATATTGGTCGCAAAGGCGATTGCGAAGGCGTCGGCAGATCCATCGTTGGCGATAAGCCCAAATCCCATGGGCGGCAACATGGCAACACTGAATAACATCAGAAGAACACCGATGATGCGCAGTGATACGCGGATATGCATTAGAAGAAACCAAATCCAACCGCGAACAGCCGTTCAACTTCTGCTATCCGGTTGCGATCTGTTAGGAACAAAATGACATGGTCGTTAGCTTCCACAACTATATGTCGATGCGCAATGAGTACTTGCTGGCCACGCAAAATTGCGCCAACAGTGACACCTTCAGGTAATTTCAGCTCATCAAGTCTTCGGCCCACTACTTTTGACGATCGTTTGTCACCAACCGCGGTAAGCTCAATGGCCTCAGCCGCACCCCGTCGAAGTGAGTGGACATTGGAGATTTCTCCCTTGCGCACGTGTGTGAGCAGACTACCAATGGTGATTTGTTGCGGCGAAATAGCAATGTCTATTTCTTTGCCAACTAAGTCAGCATAAGCCGAGTTTGTGATAAGCGTGATAACCTTTTTCGCCCCCAGCCGCTTTGCCAACATTGACATCATAATATTGGACTCGTCGTTGTTGGTTAGCGCGCAGAACACATCAGTGTTCTCAATGTTTTCTTGCTGCAACAGCGCCGGCTCATTGGCGCTACCGTGCAGTACAATGGTTTCTTCAAGCATTGCTGAGAGGGTTCGGCAGCGCTCATAGGACACTTCAAGCACCTTAACTTGGTATTGGCGTTCGAGCCGCCCAGCTAGGGTGGCACCGATATTACCCCCGCCGGCAATCATCACCCGCTTGTAGGGTTCATCGACATTGCGTAACTCTGATGTGACGGCTCGAATGTTCTCGCGAGCGGCAATAAAAAACACCTCATCATCGGGTTCAACGACGGTGTCTCCTTCGGGAATGATCGCTTGATTTTTTCGGAAAATGGCGGCGACCCGGGTGTCGACCTTGGGCATGTGCTCACGAATTTCCTGTAATTGCCGGCCAACAATGGGGCCCCCTTGAATGGCACGAACTGCGACAAGGCGAATTCTACCTTCTGCAAAATCAAGAACCTGCAGGGAGCCTGGGTTGGCAATGAGCTGCTCAATGTTATTCGTGACTAATTGTTCTGGCCCAATAATGACATCGACGGGTATGGCGCCCGATTCAAACAGCGCTTTGGCGTGTTCTAAATAGTCGGCCGAGCGAATGCGAGAAATTTTTGTGGGAGTACGATACAGCGTAAATGCGACGGAGCATGCCAGCATATTAATTTCATCGCTATTGGTAACCGCGATAAGCAAGTCTGCGTCTTTTGCGCCGGCGTTCAACAATGTGGTTGGATGCGCCGCATCGCCATGAACCGTGCGTATATCTAAGCGCTCCTGGAGTGCTCGCAACGTATTGGCCTGACTATCAACAACCGTGATGTCGTTTTGTTCGTCGGCGAGGTGTTCCGCGAGGGTGCCCCCCACCTGACCAGCACCTAAAATAATAATTTTCACCGGATCTCTGCCTTCTCACTGGTGAGCGGGGTCACCTTAAACAAAGCGCCTTAACTTGGTAACCCCTGTCGAGCGAAACCACACTACTATTTACGTTTCTAAACGTCGTAACTGTGCAAAAAAGAGGCCATCACCCTCGCTATCGGGCAATCGTTGACACCCAGTACGAGTGGTCAATCCGCTCATAAAGGTGGTAGGCGCTAGTTTGGCACCAGCCAAATTGTCGAGACAGTGCTCGACAACTTGGTCATTTTCTTCGGCGAACACTGAGCAAGTGACATAGAGTAAGTGGCCGCCTGGCTTTACTAATGGCCAAAGACCCGCAACGATCGCTTTTTGTTGGTCGGCAAAGCGCTGTAAGTCTTCGGGTTCTCGCAAAACTTTGATGTCAGGGTTTCGTCGGGTAACGCCACTGGCCGAGCAGGGCACATCGGCGAGAATGGCATCAAACAGTAGGTCATTCAGCTGCGTCGCTGCATGGCTGGCATCCATGCATTGTAGCACTACGTTAGTAAGTTTGAGGCGGTCCACGTTTTCTGCTACGCGCTCCAAGCGCTGGGCGTTGTTATCGCTCGCAATTACTTTGGCTGTGGGCATTAGTTCTGCCAAGTGGCAGGTTTTACCTCCCGGTGCTGCACATGCATCCAAGATTATCTGGTGGGCAGGATTGGAGAGCAGTTGCGCCGCCAACTGTGCGCTGGCGTCTTGTACACTCACTATGCCCTCGGAGAAACCCGGCAACTCGGTCACGTTGCCAGCCTGATGCACGGTTATGGCTTGAGGTGAATAAGTTGGCAGAGAAAACTTTATACCGCGAGCAGCCAATGTCTCCGTATAGGCCTCTCGGCTCATCATTGATGTGTTAACCCTAAGCGTCAAAGGCGGCTGCATGCGTGCTGCGTCTGCTATTTGCGACTGCTGTTCGGGCCACTGCTTGCCTAGCTTTCCCCACCACCACTCTGGCAGCGCCGCTGCTTGGGCTTCAGTTAGCATGGGTGTGCCATCTCGAAGAAACCCCCGGAGCACAGCGTTAACCAATCCCTTAGCCCAATCCTTTTTTAAACCCTTCACAGCCCCTACCGTCTCTGAGACTACGGCATGAGCAGGAATGCGCATGCAATCAAGTTGGTACACACCTAACATTAGCAAGGCGAATACATCGGCATCTTTTGGTTTCATGGGTCGATCAAGGCGGTGCTTCAAGATTGCCGCCAGCCGTGGCCACTCCCTCAGCGCACCGTGCACAAGCTGGTTGAATAGGGCTTTCTCGGTATCTTGCACGTTTTCTAGAGCGGGCGGGAGGGCATGCATTAAAGAGCTACCGGTGGTCACAGCCGCTAGGGTTTTAGCGGCGAGTACCCGAGCGTTCACGCTGTACCTTGCCGTTGAGCAATCGAGCTCGACAGCAGATTACCCGCTGCCATTTGTTGGGGGCGTCCATTGAGTAACGCCTCGATAGACATGGGCCGAGCGCCCGGAAATTGCGCTACTGTTATCGCTAGGTGACCATCGCCAGTGGCAATCCGCCAGCCAGACTTGTCCGCTGCGAGGACAGTGCCAGCCACTTGCTGCGCTCCTGCCAGGGCATGAGCTTGAAGCAGCTTTATGCGCTCGCCATTGAGTATGGCGAAGCAACCGGGGGAAGGACTAAAGGCCCGAATTCGCCGAGCGAGTATCTCTGCTGGTTCATTAAAATCGATAGCGAGTTCACTCTTTTGAATTTTGTGAGCGTAGTTTGCCAGTGCATCGTTTTGAACCTCTGCGCCAGCTAATGCGGTTTCAAGCGTGTCGAGGGTTGCTATTAGGGTGGGTGGTCCAATGGTTGCGAGGCGATCGTGGAGCGTGCCTGCCGTCTCGTCAGCTCTTAAGGCTACGGTGGCTTTGGACAGCATCGGCCCGGTGTCTAAACCAGCTTCCATTTGCATAATGGTAATCCCCGAGTTTTGATCACCGGCCTCAATAGCACGTTGAATCGGTGCCGCTCCTCGCCAGCGGGGTAACAGGGATCCGTGAACATTGAGGCAGCCATAGCGGGGAATATCAAGTACCGCTTGGGGCAGCAATAGACCGTAGGCGACAACAACCATGACATCCGCCTGAAATTGGATCAGCTGTTGCTGAATATCGGTATCTTTGAGGCTCGTAGGTTGCAGTACATCAATGTCATGGGATAGGGCGACTTGCTTGACGGGTGAGGCATGTACTTTTTTGCCGCGGCCCGACTGCCGGTCAGGCTGGGTTAAAACGGCGACTACCCGGTGGGTGCTGTCGAGCAGCGCCGTGAGATGTCGTGCCGCAAACTCGGGTGTGCCCGCAAAGATAATGCGCAAGGACGGGTGCATGTTATGCCCGCCGTCGGTGAGCTTTTTCTAATTTGTCTCGGATACGTTGTCGTTTGAGAGGCGAAACGTAGTCGACAAATAATTTACCTTCAAGGTGGTCTAGTTCATGCTGTAAGCAGATGGCTAGCAATCCGTCGAGAACCTCCGAGAAGGGCTCGCCGTCGGCATTCAGCGCGGTTACTCTAATTTGCTTTGGTCGATGAATGGTCTCGTAAAAGCCAGGCACCGACAGGCAGCCTTCATCGTACTCGCCCAGGTCGCCGTCCAAAATTTCGATCTCTGGGTTAATAAACACCCGAGGCTCATCGCGATTTTCTGAAATGTCCATCACGATGACACGCTCGTGTACATCCACTTGCGACGCGGCTAAACCAATACCGGGTGCGTCGTACATGGTGTCAAACATATCCTTAACCAGGGTTTTAATCCGCTCATCCACATGAGTCACGGGTTTCGCCACTGTGCGTAACCGAGGATCGGGAAATTCTAAAATGGGTAGCAACGCCATGATGATCGGTAGTTCCTGATATTGTGACGAGATGATAGTTGACAGCTTTTGTACTTGTCTAAGCCGAGTATCGAGCACAGAATGTAATTATAACGCGTAAAAGATCACCAAGTCCTACAACGGAGTGTCGTTGATAAAAAGGAATTGCGACGACTGGGAGCTGAAATTTGAATGCCAAAGGATGTGCAGCAATAAATCGAGTAGCCAGAACCTTAGCGCTTGCAGCGGGATTACTCATTTGTGCCCCAGCGCCTGTATGGGCCCAAGCCGATACCGTGGCGCTACGAGACGATATTCCCCTCACTTACGTAGTTAAGAAGGGCGATACACTCTGGGATATAAGTGCGCTTTACCTGCAAGAGCCTTGGCTTTGGCCAAAACTTTGGGATAGCAACCCTCAAGTTGACAACCCGCACTTAATTTACCCTGGCGATATACTTGCACTGCGCTGGGAGAATGGTGTTCCGAGGCTCGGGCTGGCTAATCGTGGTGAAGTGAAGTTGTCGCCTAGTCTGCGCAGTGAGGCGCTGGATGTCGCCATACCTCCCATTCCTCGCGATGAAATTGACCCATTTCTACGGGGTAATCGAGTCATCAGCCCGGGTGAGTTTGAGCGCCTACCTTATTTGATAGCCGGAGATTCGGGTCGGTTGCTGAGTGGCTTAGGCGATAAGGTGTATGGCCGTGGCCCCATGGATGTCAAGGAGCGGACTTACGGTGTTGTACGCAAGGGTGCGCTGATTACCGACCCGTTAACCGGCGAAGTGCTCGGTCAACAAGTGACCGATATTGGTAGTGTGTCACTGCTTACGCCACCGAGTACCCCAATCGATGACTTAGCGATTAAAGAACTTGAAGTTACCCGCACCGTTGAAGAGGCACGTATTGGTGATCGATTGCTCGCTGTGGAGGCTGGTATTGTCGATGCCTATTTCCAGCCAAAAGCACCCAATACGGTCATTAGTAATGGTTACATGGTGGCGGTCGATGGTGGTGTTACTCAAATCGGCCAAATGGATATTGTGACTATTAATCGTGGTCAGCGCGAAGGTTTGGGGGTCGGTGATGTGTTGGCAATTTACCAGACTGGTGATGTTGTTAAAGATCCCGTAACAGGCGATAGCGTCGCATTGCCCGATGTCAGGGCGGGTGTGGTCATGATTTTTGCCGCTTATGAAAAAGCGAGTTACGGCTTAGTTTTGTCTGCGAGTCGCCCTCTATCGGTGGGCGATAAGGTTAAAAATCCCTAGGGATACTCTATAGGGCTAGGATGGCCCGCGCTTATTCAAGGAAGAAATCATGCCCTATTTAGTGGGATCCTCAGCGGAGGAAGACCTCCGATGGCAATATTTTCTGGCATCGGCCAAGTTGAGTAATGCCGAGCGTTCCTCGCTCTTGCTCAGCGTTAAAGGCACAAGTAGTCAGCAGTATGAATCACCTTTTACTCAGCTAAGCGCTATCGCTTCGCTGGTTGACCCGAACCGGGCTGAAGTATCCGCGCGTCGCATGATTGGCAATGGTGGTTCTTGGCACAGTGCTCTTTCGCAGCGCTCAGTCTTCCTTGTGCACCGCGGAGAACGCCTCTACCCGACCTTACTCAATCACTGTTCGGATGCGCCACCCGTGCTTTTTTGTCAGGGTGATTTAACGTTGTTGCAGCGTCCCGCTATCGCCGTTGTTGGTGCACGTCGGCCGTCACGTGATGGCTGCGCTGCGGCTTATGCGCTGGGCGGGCAGTTAGCGAGTCAGGGCCTGGTAGTGGTCAGTGGCTTGGCTCGAGGTATCGATGCACAGGCGCATGCTGGTGCACTATCGGTGGGCGGTGCGACTATTGCCGTTATGGCGACGGGTCTCGATCGCATCTATCCCAGCACCAACACCAGGCTTGCCAACTCAATCGTTGAACAAGGTCTGTTGTTGACGGAATTTCCCCCCTACGTCAATCCAGAAAGGTGGCACTTTCCTCGGCGAAACCGGACGCTCTCGGGTTTGTGCTTGGGGACTGTTGTGGTTGAGGCTGGGCGTCCAAGCGGCTCACTACTGACGGCTACGGCTGCTGCTGAACAAGGCCGAGAGGTCTTTGCTTATCCTTGGTCTATTTACCACAAAGGCGGAGAGGGCTGTCGATATTTGTTGGGTGATGGTGCCCATTTGGCACAGTGTGCAGAAGACGTTGTGCTTGGCCTCACGTCGTTAAGTGCCGATAGTTTTGGTCCGCCAGTTACGCGCCCGCTCACACAAAAACCCAGCTCCACAACACCGTTAAAGCAACCCGCATTGGGTGACGAATTAGCAGGTGATGGAGCCAATGCGTTGGTTGCAAACATTGTTGCCATTATTGGAGACGCCGCCATTGATCTGCCACAGCTCTGTCAGTTGACGGGCCGCAATGCTAGCGAGCTTGCGGTAGAGTTAGCACGTTTGGAGATTGCGGGTACTGTGGTGAGTTCTCCTTTGGGGTATCGATTGAAGCGCACTAATATGTGCAGCTATCCTTTTTGAATGCGTTAACCCTATAGGCGACTCGTAATCAGTTAAATTATCCGCCGGTTCCTCCACAGAAACAGAGGCTGTAACAAATCAACTATCGTCGCTTAGCTTTTGAGGTTCATTGATCATGCATGCGTTTCGTGACGCCGCTCTGGCTAGTTGTATCCGTGATGGTGGTGTTGTGGCTTGCCCTGCTGAAGCCGTTTGGGGGTTAAGTTGCGACCCTTTTTCCGAGCTGGCGGTGCGCCACATTCTAGAGCTTAAACAGCGACCCGCTGCAAAAGGCCTCATTGTAGTGGCGGCTGATTTGTGGATGCTGGAACCTATTCTACAGACCTTACCCAAAAATCAATTGCGACGCTTAAGTGACAGCTGGCCCGGCCCGAATACTTGGCTGGTGCCCCATGGCGGTCTCTTTCCCCCATGGGTTACGGGTGACAGCGATGATGTGGCTGTGAGAATCACGCAAGCGCCGGCATTGCGTGCTTTAAGTCGGGCTGTAGACGGGCCGTTAGTATCGACTTCGGCCAATCCTGCTGGGGCCAGCCCTGCGCGTTTTGGTTTTCAAGTGGTACGCTACTTTGGTGTTGCGCTACCTCGGGCTATTGGCAGGGTGGACACAGACGCCAAACCCTCTAGTATTCGGCGCGCCGATAATGGAGAAATCATCAGAGCCTGAAAGGTCGTTTAGAACCTAGCAAACAATGGATATATTATGGATATAGCAGCAGTAGAAACTTACCTCAGGGGGCTGCAGTCAGAGATTTGTGACGGTTTGGCTGCAATCGACGGTCAGTGTGATTTTGCCCATGAATCATGGGACCGACCCGAGGGCGGTGGTGGCACCTCGCGAGTCCTGGCGAATGGCGGGGTATTCGAGAAGGCCGGAGTTAATTTTTCCCACGTGCTTGGCAATAACCTGCCGCCGTCTGCAACCCAGGCGAGACCCGAGTTAGCTGGACGCAGCTTCCGTGCTATGGGTGTTTCGCTTGTTATTCATCCATGGAATCCCTACGTTCCAACGTCCCACGCAAATGTACGGTGCTTTATTGCCGAAAAGCCGGGCGAGGAGCCTGTGTGGTGGATGGGAGGCGGCTTTGATTTAACGCCTTATTACGGCAACTTTGAGGATGCGGTGAGTTGGCACCAGGTTGCGAAAGATGCCTGTGACCCTTTTGGCGTGGATGTTTACCATCGATATAAGACCTGGTGTGACGAGTATTTTTACCTCAAGCACCGAGACGAAGCACGTGGCGTGGGCGGGTTGTTTTTCGATGACCTGAATGAGTGGGGTTTTGAAAAGACCTTTGCGTTTATGCAAAGTGTGGGCAGCGCTTATCTCAAAGCCTACGCCCCCATTGTGGAGCGTCGCAAGCTTACTCCCTATGGTGAGCGTGAGCGCAATTGGCAGCTTTACCGACGTGGTCGCTATGTCGAGTTTAATCTTGTTTATGATCGGGGAACTATTTTCGGTCTGCAATCCAACGGTCGTACCGAATCTATTTTGATGTCACTGCCGCCGCTAGTGAAGTGGGACTATGATTATCGGCCAGACCAGAACACACCCGAGGCGGCACTGGCCGAATATTATTTGAAACATCGAGATTGGTTGGCGGCCAATCCGCAAGATGCACCGTATTGATGAATACCGAGACGCCCGCCAATGCCATCGCCGTACCCACTTATGCGGTGTTTGGTAACCCTATTAAGCAGAGTAAGTCGCCGGCGATTCACCAACAGTTTGCTGAGCAGTTCGGTCAGCCCTTGGTATACCGTGCATTGCGTATTGAGGTCGATGCCTTCGAGGATCGCGTTACCGCTTTTTTTGAACAGGGTGGACAAGGTCTAAACGTAACACTCCCTTTCAAAGAGCGAGCATTCGTGCTTGCCGACGAGGCAAGCGACCGTGCAATTCGTGCGGGCGCGGCTAACTGCCTCGTACCAAGGCCCCATGGTGGTGTGCGTGCGGACAATACCGATGGTGTGGGTCTTGTCAGAGACATGGTGGCCAATCAGGGTTGGGCCCTCGCGGGCAGACGTGTACTTATCATTGGCGCAGGTGGTGCCACCCGTGGTGCGTTACAGCCACTGCTCAACGAGGGCTTGGCACAGCTGACTATTGCAAACCGGACCGTTGCAAAAGCCGAGGCGCTTGCCGCTGAGTTTGCCAATGTAGGGTCCATTCGACCGGTTGGTTTAGGGTTCGATGCGTTGGCGGGACAAACATTTGACCTGGTTATCAACGCCACGAGCGCAGGCCTTAGTGGCGAAATGCCTGCCTTACCGGGCGTACTACTGTCTGATCGCTGTAGTTGCTACGACATGATTTACGGTGCTGTGCCCACTCCGTTTATGCGATGGGCGGCTGCTCAAGCTGCCTGGGCAGTGGCCGATGGGCTCGGCATGCTGGTTGAGCAGGCAGCAGAAAGTTTTTATTTGTGGCGTGGACAGCGTCCAGAGACCGCCCCAGTTATTCAGCAACTACGCCAACAACTTGACGCTCAGTCGGTCAGTGCCAAATAACGGTTTTTGAGTCGTACGTAATTGTCGGCAGAGTACTGCAGAAACGTTTGTTCTGCTTCGCTAAGCCCTCTCAACTGTTTGGCGGGGCTGCCCGCATAGACAAAGCCACTTGATAAGCGTTTGCCAGGTGTTACCAGCGCCCCCGCGGCGATCATGACTTCATTCTCTACCACTGATCCGTCCATAATGGTGGCGCCCATACCTACCAGTACTCGGTCACCTATAGAGCAGCCATGAAGGATGGCACCGTGGCCAATGGTTACATCTTGGCCAATGAGAAGTGGCCAGCCATTGGGGTTGAAGCGGCTGGCATGGGTAACGTGCAGAACACTGTTGTCCTGCACGTTGGTCCGCTGCCCGATTTCAATGCGGTGCATATCGGCTCGAATAGAACAGTTTGGCCAAATGCTTACATCATCACCAATAGCGAGGTCTCCCAAAACAACAGCAGAGGGATCAATCATCACTCGCTCACCGATAATAGGTGTACTGTCTCCAAATGGTCGAATATTGCGGTTTGCTTGATATTTTGTGCTCATTTCCATGCCCAATAACGCGTAAAAGCAGTAAAGTGAGGGTGTCGCTACCCAATACGAGTTGATTGAGCATGTCAGAGGCGCCGCCTAAACCCAAGCGCTTTATCGCCGGTGCAGTTTGCCCCCGTTGCGGGCTGATGGATCGTATCGTGGTGTCAGCCGATGGCGCCAACCGAGAGTGTATCGCCTGTGATTTCTCTGATGAGCGCCCATCGGATACACCCGAGCTTTTGCCTACACGGGTGACGCGTCCGGTAGCTCGTCGGGTAGAAACCGAGGCACAGGTGGTGCGGCTTTTAGGTGGCGAGCAATCAAAGAAATCAAAATCCTAACCAAGCCGGTGCAATGATGGTGCCGTTTGAGAGGCGCGTCCACTCGGCACACCACATCTAGTGGTAGTTAGCACCATTGCCACTAGATATAGCCTGCCTGTGCTTTTTATCTTGCCACACGACAGCGTTTCCATTAACTCTACTGGGTAACGCTGTGTTTTCTAGGGAATTTCGTTATACTCCGCGCGCTGTCGTTATCAGCTATAACGACAGCGCAAGCAGGCGCTGTAATAAGGTGTCCAATCTGTTACCTGCGCTTGATGACAATATCGGGGGAAATCATTAATCGTCCACTCATTGTGTTGCGGATCGGTGTGTCTGGTCCAGCACAGTGTGCGTTGAACCGCGCGTCGCCCCCGCGTGCAGCTCTGGAGAGGCGGAGATGACTTTTAAAAAGGCAGTAACAGCAATCTTGGCATTGGGGACGCCATGGGCAATTGCCCAGAACCAAGTCAACATGGCCCAAGGTGTCACCGAGATTGGCGCTGACATTTACGATTTGCACATGCTGATTCTCATTATTTGCACCGTTATTGGTGTGGGTGTATTCGGCGTGATGTTTTACTCGATCATTTATCACCGTAAATCGCGCGGTGTGACACCTTCTCAATTTCATGAGAGCACCAAGGTAGAAATTGCCTGGACAGTCATTCCGTTCCTGATTTTGATTGGCATGGCTGTTCCGGCGACCTCAACGTTGCTAGATGTTTACAACGCTGACGATGCGGAAATCGATATTTTGATTACGGGTTACCAGTGGAAGTGGAAGTACGAGTATCTCGACGAAGACGGTAACAACGTTTCTTTCTTTTCAAATCTCGCCACCTCTCAAGAAGAGATTTATAACACCGAAGCGAAAGACGCTCATTACTTACTAGACGTTGACGAGCCAGTGGTTATTCCAACCAACACCAAAGTCCGTTTTTTAGTGACCGCCAATGATGTTATCCACTCGTGGTGGGTGCCTGAGATCGCAGTAAAGAAAGATGCCATCCCGGGCTTCATTAATGAGGCGTGGACTAAAGTACCTACAGAGGGCATTTATCGAGGACAGTGCACTGAGCTTTGCGGTGCCTATCATGGTTTCATGCCCATTGTGGTTCACGCGGTCAGCCCTGAAGAATATGATGCTTGGCTATCGGCCAAACGTGCCGATAAAGCCGCACAAACAGCGGCGGCTGAGCAGGAACTGAGCCTTGACGAACTGATGGCCAAAGGCGAGTCCGTATACAATGGTCAGTGTCTGGCTTGCCACGGTGCTCAAGGCGAAGGCGGTGTAGGTAAGGCAATTGCCGGGAGCGCTATTGCGCTGGGCGATGTGAGCACACACCTCGATGTAGGTATTAAGGGTGTCGCTGGTACGGCCATGCAAGCTTTTGGTGGTCAGTTGAGCGACGTCGAAATGGCTGCAGTGATTACCTACCAGCGCAACGCGTTTGGTAATAATACGGGCGACATTGTTCAGCCCGCAGATGTTGTTAACCACAAGAAAGGTTAATTGGGAGAGATAAAGATGGGAGCACATCACGGTCCTGTCAAGGGCCTTTCACGCTGGCTCTTTACGACCAACCACAAAGACATCGGTACCATGTACCTGTGGTTTTCGTTTGCCATGTTCATTTTGGGTGGCACTTTTGCCATGATCATTCGCGCCGAGTTGTTCCAGCCCGGTATGCAGTTGGTGGAGCCCGGCTTCTTCAACCAGATGACCACCTTGCACGGTCTTGTGATGGTGTTTGGTGCCATCATGCCGTCGTTTGTGGGCCTGGCTAACTGGATGATTCCAATGATGATCGGTGCGCCCGATATGGCTCTGCCCCGAATGAACAACTGGAGCTTCTGGATTTTGCCGCCTGGCTTCCTGATGTTGGCTTCGACGCTATTTATGGAAGGTGGTGCGCCTGCATTTGGATGGACTTTCTACGCGCCACTTTCAACAACATATGCGGCACCCTCGGTGACCTTTTTCATTTTCGCCATACACATTTTAGGTGTTTCGTCGATTATGGGGTCTATTAACATCATCGCGACTGTTATGAACATGCGAGCGCCCGGCATGACCTATATGAAGATGCCGCTGTTTGTTTGGACCTGGTTAATCACAGCATTCCTGCTGGTAGCTGTCATGCCAGTGCTGGCCGGCGCGGTAACCATGATGCTTATGGACATTCACTTTGGTACCAGCTTTTTCTCAGCTGCTGGTGGTGGTGACCCCGTATTGTTCCAGCACGTCTTCTGGTTCTTTGGCCACCCCGAGGTGTATATTATTATTCTGCCCGCATTTGGTGTGGTCTCGCAGATTATTCCTGCTTTCTCACGCAAGCCGCTGTTCGGTTACGCGTCTATGGTTTACGCCACTGCGGCCATTGCTTTCTTATCGTTCATTGTTTGGGCACACCATATGTACACTGTCGGTATGCCGGTGGCTGGCGAACTGTTCTTTATGTACGCCACGATGCTGATTGCCGTGCCAACAGGCGTCAAGGTGTTCAACTGGATCACCACTATGTGGCGCGGTGCACTCAGTTTCGAAACCCCAATGTTGTTCTGTATTGGCTTTTTGGTGTTGTTCACCATTGGCGGCTTTACTGGATTGATGCTGTCAATTGCACCGGCCGACTTCCAGTACCACGACACCTACTTTGTGGTGGCTCATTTCCACTATGTAATGGTGGCTGGAGCGGTGTTCTCCATGACCGCAGCAGTGTATTACTGGCTGCCAAAGTGGACAGGCCGCATGTACAACGAGAGCATGGGTAAGATCCACTTTTGGGTATCGTTCATCGGTTTCAATATCACGTTCTTCCCACAGCACTTTGTAGGCCTTGCGGGTATGCCGCGTCGCATTCCTGACTACGCGCTCCAGTTTGCTGACTTCAACATGATGTCGTCTATCGGTGCTTTCATTTATGGCGCCTCACAGATCTTGTTCCTCTACAATGTGATTGCGACTATTGTAGCGGGCGAGAAAGTGTCTGAAGACAAGGTTTGGGATGGGGCGGAAGGCCTCGAATGGACAGTGCCAAGTCCTGCGCCCTACCATACGTTTGAAGTGCCCCCTCAGTTAGACGCCACGCCGGCGCACTGAGATTAGAGCGACGTTGATGTTGCGTACTAGCAACAACCCCGCTATCGATACCGTCATCAAATTGGTGGTGGTATCGATAGCCATGTTTGCTTTCGTCTTTGTTGTTATGGTGCCCTTGTACAACGTGTTGTGTGATGCGTTGGGTATTAACGGAAAAACCTCAGGTGAGGTCTACACCGCGATAAGTACCAGCGTGGACACTAGCCGCGAAATCACGGTTCAGTTTGTTGCGAGTAACAACGCGGAAATGCCTTGGGGTTTCCGGCCATCAGTCACCATGATGAAAGTAAATCCAGGCGCCGCTAACGACACGGTGTTCTTCGCAGAAAATGTCACGAGTCATTACATGGTGGCACAGGCTATCCCTAGTATTTCGCCTTCCCGAGCGGCCGAATACTTCCACAAAACCGAGTGCTTCTGTTTTAACCAGCAACCACTCGATGCCAACAGCAAGGCGGAAATGCCGCTCCAGTTTATAGTGGATCAGGAGCTACCAAGGGATATCAAAACAATTACGCTGTCTTACACGTTGTTCGACGTGACAGACAGGATTGGCGACACGGTCGCCGCACGCTGATTCTGGGTGATTAGGGGTCCCGGAAGGAAAACGGAGATACGATAATGGCGTCCAGTCAAACCGCCCCGGCGGACCACGAAAAATACTACGTACCTGAGAGCTCAAGCCTCGCGGTACGCGCCACCATTGGTCTGGTAATGACCGTATTCGGTGCCGGCTTGGTACTTAACGACATGACCTTTGGTGACCCCGATGTGTCCACGGGCTCCAAGTGGATTCTTATTGCCGGTCTGGTTTTCTTTGTTATCACCTTATCGAGCTGGTTTGGCACAGCAATCAAAGAGAACCTTCAAGGCCTCAACAGCGCGCAGCTTAGCCATAGCTACGTCTTGGGTATGTTCTGGTTCATATTCTCTGAAGTGATGTTTTTTGCCGCGTTCTTTGGCGCACTGTTCTACGTCCGCACCCTTGCTGGCCCGTGGTTAGCGGGTGAGGGTGATGGCGGTCGAATGAATGGTTTACTCTGGCCAGGGTTCGAGTTTAGCTGGCCCCCCGTGACCACTCCGCAAGAGGCGGTGGGTGGTGCCGACAGCCAGGTTATTGCCAACAACGGTATCTTTACTACACAAGATCGTAGTATGGCGTTTGCCGATGCACATCACTGGTATCAGTGGTTGCCCATGTGGAATACGCTTATTCTGCTTTCTTCAAGCTTCACTTGTCACGTTGCCCATACCGGTATTCTTAAGGGCGACATGAAGAAGTTCAATCTGTGGCTCGCTATCACAGTGGTTTTGGGTATTATCTTCTTGGGCCTACAGGCGGCTGAATACTACGAGGCTTACCAGATTTTTGGTCTCACCTTGAATTCGGGAATCTATGGATCAACCTTCTTCATGTTGACTGGCTTCCACGGCTTCCACGTCGCCATGGGTATGACCATGCTGCTTATTCAGTTAATCCGGTCGGTCAAAAATAAGCATTTCACAGCTTCTGACCATTTTGGATTTGAGGCATCCAGCTGGTACTGGCACTTTGTTGATGTTGTCTGGGTGTTCTTATTCTTGTTTGTTTATATCCTCTAACAGGGTCATTGCTGTTGTGAAAAAGGCGCTTCGGCGCCTTTTTTATTGCAACGCTTTTGCAGTGGGACTTGAATACAAACGGGTCGAGTGGCTCGTGGTTAATGGCTAGGAGGCAGCAACATAGTGACGCATAACCCATGTGGCCCATTGCTTGCGGTGATGGTGCCGCCCATTCCAGAGATAGTGCTGTAGGCAATGGATAACCCTAGGCCGGTGCCTTGGCCCGGTGCTTTCGACGTGTAGAAGGGCTCGAACATATGGTCGAGTACGTGGTTTTCTACTCCGCCGCCTGTGTCCTCAACCACCAGTTGAAACGCGTTTTGGGTCAAGCTTGTTGCTATTTGAACCGCCGGCTCAGCGTGGGTCTTGTTGCTACGAATGGCATCACGTGCATTGCTCAACAAGTTAATGAGCACCTGCTCAAAGAGCATGCTGTCGCCCTTGACCAGCGCGTTTTCAGCGCGCAAGTCGGCGGTAAGAGTGATGTTAGCAATGCGAAATTGCTCCTGAAATAAGGATATCCCGTTGCGTATCGCGTCATCGGGAGAAAACTCTGTGAGCGAGAGTTCCGCAAGGCCATCACTTCGCCGTCCGTACAGTCGCAAGTGGTCAATAATTTTGGTGGCGCGATCGATTTGGTTATTGATACGGTCCAGTTTCTCAGGCAGGGCGTCTATTCGATCAGGTTTGCGCTCGACAATGGCGCGGAGGTTGGCGACGGTTAACCTGATGGCGTTCAGCGGTTGGTTGAGCTCGTGAGCCATACCCGTTGCCATTTCGCCTAACGTCGACATTTTTGATGCTTGCAGTAGCTGCTGCTCCTGCTCAAGGTAGTCTGTGAGATTTTGCCCAACCATGATCAGCTGGTTGGGTTCACCATTGACATCGTTTAGCACAACGCCGCTTAGCAACAGCGTCACCCGTCGTCCGTCTGTGTTCTTAAACGACAGTCGCATGCCGTCGAGGCTACCGCCGTTTCGAAGACGTTTAAGGATGCGGCTACTATCGACCGGTGGTATCGAATCAATCAATACGTCCTCGGTCTTTTGGCCTATAACCTCCTCTTGTTTAAGGCCCGTGGCGCGCTCTGACGCGCGGTTCCATCCGACAATCGCTCCTTCCATATCGATGGCTACAATAGGTGCATTTGCCTCTTCAACAATCTTGAGAGTGTTAGCCACGGCTGCAAGCGATGCTTGATGTGCACGGGCCTCCTCGCGCAACGCCGAACCTATGGCTTTGCGTAAGTCGTGTGCTTCTTTAGGCTCAAACCCTGTATCGGCGAGTATTTCACTGTAACGCTGCTCGTCGTGATGAAAGTTCGTCTTCATTAACGCTGACGCATGAGCAAGCTGTGTGAGTGATCGTGTCGCGTAGCGAGAAAACGCGAACCCTAATAACACAACCAGCAGGACTGCACCGGCCGACGTTGCCAGTACATTCGCGGTGTTCTTCCAGAGCGAGTCTATGAGGGGCCGAAGTGTACCCACCAGCACCGCAGTCGATTGCCCGTCTGTGTGAACCATGCGGGTGACCATGTATGCGTCTAGCCATTGCTGCATTTCATGAGCGGTATTTGACGTTGGCTCGATCGCTTCATAAGCGGGCCCCTCAGTCGTCACTTCAACCGGAAAGTCTCCGAACTCAATGACCTCTTCTGCCGTGCTAATTCGCAGGGCATATCTTGGTGACGATGACTGCAGTAGCTTGTTTAGGGCGGATCGTTGCTGTAGAGACGTTTCGGTAATTGCGGACGATGGTAATAGCTGAACAATCACCGCTAGGGTATTTTCTTGGTGTTTTCGCTGGGCATTGTATTGCTCGTTAACGTGATGACGGCTCTCAATGACAGTTGTAACTAACACCATGGTCACAGACGCGACAACAATGCTGGCCACATACATATCAGGTGCCCGCCATCGAGAGATTTGCGCTCCCTGGGCTCTGAGCCAGCCTCCTGCATTTGGTGCTATCAATAAAAAAAGCAAGAATTCAGCCAGCGCAGCATTGAAGACGCCGTTTATTGCCCACTTTGCTACGATGAGGTTTGACGATGACAGTGGCACTGTCAATGCATAACGGTAGGCGGCGTAACTGATTGGCCCGCCCAGAAGCGCCCAAAATATGAGACTCGTTGAAGTGATGGAGAGACTGATACGACTATTATCGCTTGGCCTGAAATACTGAAGGAGTAACCCGCAAACCAATCCTTCTAGTCCCATTATCATCACCGCCCAGGAGTGGCCCCATGCATCCATCGTTGGCAGGGCGGTTACGATGCCAGCCAGTAGGCCACTTATCGGTCCAAATAAGCTGGCCGACAGAAGTACGGCCACACTCCCAAACATAAAACTAATGCCGGGTGGAAGGGAGCTGTTGAGTGAAGACGCGTTGCCAGCGTAACCCACGATCACTAAAAGTAGCACCGAAGCTATTTGAAAAGCTCCTCGCTTCACGGGTGGGACAGCGCTTTACAATACATGACGGGCCTTCTTTGGTTGTTTCTATTATTATGTAACGAGATTAACGCTCTTGTGTAAAAAAACAACGGCCATCCCGGTTCGTTACGGGTTCGCTTGCTGTGCTTCCCGTGTGCCAGCATCCCATGGATTTTGGTGGCCGAGCTGTCCGGTGGCGACACCGTAAATGATGACCGTAATTAGACCTGACGCCAGGGCCAGCCTCACACCGAGTGATGTAAAGACGCGTTTTTTTTCCTTATCTCCCTGGTCAATCATGAGAAAATACAGCCCAGAACCAAGACTGATGATGAGTGCCACCATAAATATGATGATGAGGGTTTTAAGCACAGTGACGTCCTTTTTAACGTTGGGCTGGAGTAGCGCGTGACAGAGTTTAACGCGAAGCTGGGCAAGCTGGAGTTTTCCTTCGAATGGCGTCTAACCCTTTTTAGTCTACTGTTGTGCCCTTGTTTGATCAGCCTCGGGTTTTGGCAGCTCGAAAGAGCGGAGGAAAAGCGCCAGCTTTCCGCACAGTACAAGCAGCGTGTGGCGCAATCACCGTTATCACTAGAGCAAGCAGTTTCGGGTGGTTTAGACGGTATAGACGTCGTTCGCGATCGCCGAATCCGGTTTGTGGGTGAGGCAATAAAAGATACTTATCTTTTATTGGACAACCAATTGCACAACGGACAGTTTGGCTATGAGGTTATCGCTTTTATCCAGGCTGGGGCCTATCAGGTCCCGATAAATCTTGGCTGGGTCGCCGGCGACCCCGCGCGACGAGTCTTGCCTATCATCGATTTGCCCTCGGGCCCGCGTGAATGGCGGGGTCGAATTTATGCACCGCGTGACCGTGCCTACATACTGGCTGATCAGGCACCGCCTCAATCATTTCCCACCGTTATTCAAACTTACGAGGCTCAGGAATACGCAGCGGCTTTGGCTTCAGTGTTGGGTGCGCCGATTGCGGCGTTTTTGGTGCGTATTGATCAAGCTCACCCGGCGGCATTTGTGGCAGATTGGCCTGTCGTTAATCAAAGTGCAGAAAAGCACACTGGTTACGCGGTGCAATGGTTTACCATGGCGGCCGTGTTGTGGGTGGCTTTTTTGGGACGCTCATCTAATGTTGCTTCTTTGATTCGTGGTCGCCAACGTCAATCAACCATATAAGGAATAGACATGTCTTCATCCCCGGCGACGGGTAACAGTCGACTACCACTATTATTGATAGCAGGTACGCCACTCATTGTTGTGTTGGCTGCGTCTTGGCTTTGGTACTTTGTCATACAAGGTAACCTCGATTTAGTAACTACGCTTGGCACCTCGAATAACGGTTCGCTCATTACGCCGCCACGCCAGATTCGCGGTGCCATGTTCACCGATGATGTTGGGGCCGCTTTCGCGTGGCAAGATCTCGAGCCTCGCTGGACTATCGTCATGGTAAATCGCGGCTCCGCATGCAATGACGCCTGTCAACGCCGCCTGTACTTCACTCGACAAGTGCATATTGCTCTGGGTAAGGAATTTAATCGTGTTCAGCGTGTCTTGGTAACGGATACAGCACCCAAAGCAATTTTGCTCACGGAGCCCGCAGGCCAGAACAGACCTCAGTTGGCCCAACATCTAGCGAGCCAACACCAAGGACTTGTACCTCTTGTTATGGATAGTGGCTTTATGTTGAATCACTTTCCCGAGATCGCCGACAACGATGCTCAGTGGTTTCTTGTAGATCCAGCCGGATGGGTAATGATGCGCTTTGAGGATGAGCTTGATTATAAGGCCGTGATCTCGGACCTTAAGTTTTTGCTCAAAAACTCAGGGGGTGCCTAGTGAGTAAAGGAACCGCTGATCGGGCCCTCTGGGAGGATTACCTGGAGCTAACCAAGCCGCGCGTTGTTGCCCTCATGGTTCTTACGGCGATGATTGGTATGTGCATGGCTGTTCCCGGGTTTGTGCCTTGGCAGCCTATGGTAGTGGGTAACTTAGGCATTGCTTTGTGTGCTGGCGCCGCTGCGGCTATTAACCATATCGTCGATGAGCGCATTGATCGGAAAATGGCCCGCACCGAAAAACGACCCGTCGCGACGGGCCGAATTTCGCAGCGCGATGCCACGGTGTTTGCCGCCTTGTTGGCGTTGCTGGGCGTCGTGATTTTAGTGGTTTGGGTTAATGTGCTCACTGCAGTGCTCACGGTGGCCAGTCTTATCGGCTATGCCTTTATTTACACCCTATTTTTAAAGCGGGCTACGCCGCAAAACATAGTCATTGGTGGTCTCGCTGGCGCCGCACCGCCGCTATTGGGTTGGACGGCTGTTACAGGTGATATACACGGTCACGCACTGTTATTGGTATTGATTATTTTTGCCTGGACGCCCCCGCATTTTTGGGCACTGGCTATCCATCGTCGCGAGGAATATGCCTTGGTCGGTATACCCATGTTGCCTGTGACTCATGGTGTTAAGTTCACGGCGCTGCATATTCTGTTGTACACCATCATCATGTTCCTTATTACCTTGCTGCCTTTTGCAACGGGGTTGAGTAGTTGGCTGTATCTGGCCGGCGCGGTGGTCTTGGGGGTTATTTTTCTTTACTGGTCTATTGAGATTGTGCGCGGGAACAACGATCGCGCACCCATGGAGACATTTAAATTTTCCATCACTTATTTAATGGTGCTTTTTGTAATCATGTTGTTTGACCATTGGCTCTTGGAGGTGACGTTGTGACTACCGCTAATAATCGCGGGGTCTGGATTACTATTGGTTGCATTGTGCTGTTCATGGCAATTGTGGTGGGTAGTTTTATCAACCGGGTCCAGCAGCCGCGCATCATGAGCGCCTCGGAAATGCGGGCAAATGGGTTGTTTTTATTTGAGACACCTCGCGACCCAGGCGAATTTGCACTAATCGACCACAACGGCGACCCCTTCACACACGATCGTTTGAAGGGCCAGTGGACGCTATTGTTCTTTGGCTTCACCCATTGCCCCGACATTTGCCCGACCACATTATCTTTTTTGGCACAGGTAAAGGGTCAGTTAGAAAGCACCGAATCTGCGGATACTCAAGTGATCATGTTGACCGTTGATCCTGCTCGCGACACGACAGAGGTCTTGGCGAACTACGTACCCTATTTTGACACCGCGTTTTTGGGCGTTACTGGTGAATTTATTGAGGTTATGAATGTGGCGCGGGCATTTAATTCGCCTTTTCGCAAGGTGACCGAAGCGGATGGTAGTTATCAGGTCGATCACAGTGCCAACGTGATCCTCATTAATCCCCGCGGCCATTTTCATGGGTTCTTCCGTGCGCCTCTTGATCTTGCCAAATTCAAGGTCACCTATCGATCTGCACGTTATTTCTGGGAAAACTAACCCATGACGAAACGCCTTATCCTTGTCGACGGCTCTTCCTATTTGTTTCGGGCTTACCATGCTCTGCCGGCGCTCACTAATTCCAAGGGTTTCAATACTGGCGCCGCCAAGGGTGTGATCGGCATGATTCGCCGTTTAATAGCGGATTATCCAGACGATCAAGTGGTGGTTATTTTTGATGCTAAAGGTCCAACTTTTCGCAATGAGATGTATGCCGAATACAAGGCTAATCGGCCCCCTATGCCTGAGGAGCTGCGCGAGCAGATCGAGCCCATACATACCATTATTAGGGCCATGGGCCTGCCGCTGATTTGTGTCGAAGGGGTAGAAGCCGACGATGTCATTGGCACGCTTGCGCACCAAGCTGCGGCAACCAATCGACCGGTACTTATCTCAACAGGCGATAAGGACATGGCGCAATTGGTTAACGATTACGTCACACTCGTTAACACCATGACCGGTGTTGTCATGGATAGGGCAGGTGTTATTGATAAATTTGGTATCCCCCCGGAACACATTATCGATCTGCTGGCGTTGCAGGGTGACAAGGTCGATAACATTCCTGGCGTTGCCGGGGTGGGTGAAAAAACAGCGCTGGCTTTGCTACAGGGCCTTGGGGGTATCAGCGACATTTATAATAACCTCGAGAAAGTTGCAGACCTTGCCGTCCGTGGGGCAAAGACCCTGGGCGCAAAATTAGCTGAACACCGAGACGCCGCCGAACTCTCCTACCGTTTGGCGACCATCAAGCTCGATTGTGACCTCGCATTAACACCCGAAGACTTGGCGAGTACCGACCCAGATGCCGAAACACTTACTTATTGGTATCGCGAGCTTGAATTCAAAACTTGGTTGTCAGAAGTGCTTTCTGGGCAAAGCCCTTCACAAGCGGCACCTTCACAGGCGACCCCTTCACAGGCGACCCCTTCACAGGACTCCGCTTCAAAGGCGCTTACGAACAGTATTGCTAATGGCAGCGACAGCGCTGCTCCATTACCGCCCCCCCAAACCCTTGACGTGGTTACCATTACCGATAAGGCAGTTTTGCAAGCTTGGCTAGATGCCATGGCCAAGGCTGAACTTATAGCGTTTGATACCGAGACTACGTCGCTTAATTACATGCAAGCTGCCATTGTCGGTGTGTCCTTTGCCGTCGAGCCCGGTAAAGCCGCTTATGTCCCCCTTGGACACGATTACCCGGGCGCCCCCGATCAACTCGATCGCATGGAAGTCTTGGGCTTGTTAAAGCCATTACTTGAAGATCCGCTGCGCGCGAAGGTTGGCCAAAATCTTAAGTATGATCGAAATGTTTTGGCTAATTACGGTATAGACCTTAGAGGCATTGCCCATGATTCCATGCTGGAATCTTACATACTTGACTCCACGGGTACTCGCCATGACATGGACTCATTGGCACTGAAATACTTGGGTCAAAAAGCTATTAGCTTTGAGGAGGTCGCGGGTAAAGGTGCCAAGCAACTCACATTCAACCAGATAAGCGTGGAGCAAGCAGCGCCCTATGCCGCTGAGGACGCTGATATAACGTTGCGATTGCATCAGTGTCTTTGGAGCCAGCTTTCGAGTGATGACAAGTTGAGCGCCTTATACCGTGACGTAGAGATACCCTTGGTGCCAGTGTTAGCCCGTATAGAGCGAAACGGCGCGTTTGTTAGTCGCCAAACGCTAGCGGACCACAGTCATGAGTTGGGACTTCGCTTGGAAAAGCTAGAGGCACAGGCTCATGAGTTAGCAGGTCAAGCATTTAACTTAGGCTCACCAAAGCAGCTGGGTGAAATTTTGTTCGACAAGCTCGCGTTGCCGGTCATAAAAAAAACGCCCAAGGGCGCACCCTCGACGGCCGAGGAGGTACTGCAGGAGTTGGCCGTTGATTATCCATTGCCAGCGGTGCTTTTGGAGTATCGCAGTCTGTCTAAACTAAAATCTACTTATACCGACAAGCTGCCAGAAATGGTTGATCCCTTCACGGGACGCGTGCACACCTCCTATCATCAGGCCGTTACGGCTACAGGGCGGCTGTCTTCGTCAGATCCTAATTTACAGAATATTCCCATCCGCACGGATGAGGGTAGGCGCATTCGGCAGGCTTTTTGCGCTCCCGAAGGGCGGCTTATTGTGGCGGCCGATTACTCGCAAATAGAGTTACGCATTATGGCGCACTTGTCACAAGACCAGGGATTATTGCGTGCCTTTGCCAATGACCTTGATGTGCATAGTGCGACGGCTGCAGAGGTTTTTGATGTGCCGCTTGACGATGTGAGTAGTGATCAGCGGCGCAAGGCCAAGGCCATTAATTTTGGCTTGATTTACGGCATGTCAGCGTTTGGGTTAGCTCGCCAGTTGCGCATTGGTCGCGGCGAAGCCCAAGACTACATCGACCGATATTTTGCCCGCTACCCGGGTGTTGCCGAGTACATGCAACGCACGCGGGCGCTCGCGCACGAACAAGGTTTTGTTGAAACACTTATGGGCCGGCGCCTTTACCTCCCTGAAATTAATGCGCGTAATAAACAGCGCCAGCAAGCTGCCGAGCGGACTGCTATCAATGCGCCTATGCAGGGCACAGCTGCCGACATCATCAAGCTTGCGATGATCGCCGTTGATCGTTGGTTGTCTTGCACAGATATTGACGCGCTCATGATTATGCAAGTACATGACGAACTGGTGTTTGAGGTGGCTGCAGCGCAGGTCGATGAACTGACCGGCGCCTTGCCCGAGTTAATGGCGAATGTGGCGCAGCTCGATGTGCCGCTCTTGGTTGAGGCCGGGGTAGGTGAGAACTGGGATGAGGCGCATTGAGCGGTTGACGCGGCTGATCGTGCGCTGCAGCTTGTTGGGGTGACTAGCGAGCTATCAGAGCGCGCTAATTATCAGAGTGCGCTGAGTTGGTGTCATTTGTATCGCTAGCATTTGAGCCGCTCTCATCTGGGTCGTCGAATACCGATTCATCCGTCAGCCACGCCGCTAGCTTCTTCTCTAGGTCCCGCAAACCCTCGCGTTTCAGCGATGAGAACAACTGTACGGAGGTGAGATCGCCATATTCGGTGAGCCTAGCCTGCACCGACAACAGGGTGCTTTTGGCGGGCCCACGCTTGAGTTTGTCGGCTTTGGTGAGCAGCACATGTACGGGCATACCGGCCGACGAGGCCCAGCCTATCATTTGCTCATCCGTTTCTGTTAGGGGATGCCGAATATCCATAAGCAGCACCAAACCGCGCAAGCTTTGCCGCCGTTGTAAATAATTCTCTAAGTGTTGGTTCCATTCGCGCTTCATTTTGAGCGGTACTTTGGCGTAACCGTAGCCTGGCAAATCGACCAATCGTTGGTTGTCGCTGAGCGTAAAAAAGTTAATAAGTTGCGTTCTGCCTGGCGTTCTAGAGGTTCGAGCGAGCTTTTTATTCTGCGTTAAGGTGTTGATAGCACTGGATTTTCCAGCATTTGATCGGCCTGCAAATGCTACCTCTGAGCCAGTGTCTTTGGGGGCGTTATTGAGCGCGCTTGCACTTTGTAAGAATACGGCGTCTTTAAAATTGATGCGCTCAAGCCGCGGCTGAAGATCTTTGGTATTAGTCATGGGGGCATTTTGTCCACAGCGTTTCATTGACTATAATGCCACGGCAATTGAGCTGAAGCAGGTACGCCCTGCATATTTTTACTTCTGTTTTGCTGATGCTGGCACTGAGAAGCTGGCTTCCGAGGGGATACCATGAATACACGTTTTGTTTTTGGTCGCGTGATCGCGCCTGCCATTATTGCTTTGGTCGCAGCACTGCCGGTAGCGGCCGAACCCAACATGGATAAGTACAACAAGTCGTGTTTTATGTGCCATAACGTTGGCGCAGGTGGTGCGCCAAAGTCACACGATGTAACGGCCTGGAAACCACGCCTTGCCAAGGGAATGGAAGCGCTGGTTGCTTCGGTTAAGAATGGTTTGAATGCCATGTCACCCACGGGTCTGTGTGCCGATTGTACGGATGAGGAATATCAGGAACTCATCAAGTACATGTCGACGTCAAAGTAAGTTGGCCAAACAATAGGATTTGATGATGTTTGCAAAAAATGTAGTTCGTGGCGCGCTGGCACTCGCAGCGGCTGCGGTATTGAGTTCACCAGCCATGGCTGCTGGCAGCCTCGTCGGTGACGCTGCTGCAGGACAGGCCAAAGCGGTTACCTGTGGAGCGTGCCATGGGGCCGATGGCAACAGTGCTGTCCCCAATTTTCCCAAGCTCGCAGGTTTGGGTGAGAAGTACCTGCTGAAGCAGATGAAAGACATTCGCAGTGGACTCCGTCCCGTTGCAGCCATGGCGGGCCAGGTGGACAATATGTCCGATCAGGATCTGGCTGACATTGCAGCTTTTTATGATAGCCAAACTCGCTCCGCGGAAATGGCCGATGCCGATTTGGTGGAGCTTGGGCGCAAGATTTATTTGTCTGGCATCATGGAGCGCAAAGTAGCCGCTTGCTCGGGCTGTCACAGCCCAACAGGTAAAGGTAACGGCCCTGCAGGGTTTCCAGGTCTCTCCGGTCAGCACGCCGATTATATCGCTGCTCAATTGAAGATGTTCCGCAAAGGTTATGAGGATCCAACCGGTCGCGTTAACGATGGTGATAGCAAAATTATGCGCACCACCGCTTTTGAGTTGTCAGACTTAGAAATCCAGGCTGTTGCTAGCTACGCCTCTGGTCTTAAATGACTTTGTTAAGTGACCCGATAGGATTCTATAAACCTTAGAGGGTCACATAAAGCTACAGGGTAAAAGTGGGGCCGATGAAGTAGCCTCATAAGAAAAAAGGAGTTAGTTGTGACCGAATCAGTCCGACGTTATTTACTCTCTCAAGTTGCCATTATTGCAATCGCGCTGATGGGTTTGAGTGCC
>Ga0255779_1000556_pt1 | contig 46432 bp, 46 predicted proteins | sample 011ome_21_FD_179977 | JGI IMG/M metagenome (GOLD analysis project Ga0255779, IMG submission 179977) | Coastal salt marsh microbial communities from the Groves Creek Marsh, Skidaway Island, Georgia - 011508AT metaG (version 2) | ecosystem: Environmental > Aquatic > Marine > Intertidal zone > Salt... | reverse complement strand
CCAGGCGTCTAAAACTCAATAAGCGGCCCATAGAGGAGAGCGCCATGCAATTTCGCTATTTGGACACGCCCATAGGTCGTCTGCTGCTGGCAGGCGATGATTTGGGACTCCACTTGATTGGCTTGCCACAGGGAAAGGCAATAGCACTGCCCACTGATTGGCAGCACGACGATGCAGCTTGTGGGGTTGCCGCAACCCAGCTGGATGAATATTTCGCCGGTCAACGGCAGGCCTTTGATCTCGAGCTGCGTCCTACGGGGACTGAGTTTCAACTGGCCGTGCTGAGTGCGCTACAGAACATCCCCTACGGTCAGACCTGTACCTACAGTGACATCGCGAAGGTCATCCACCGGCCGCGAGCGGTCAGGGCGGTGGGGGCGGCAAACGGACGAAATCCCCTCCCCATTGTGATTCCCTGCCATCGCGTGATCGGTGCTGATGGCAGCTTGACGGGATTTGGTGGTGGTTTGCCAGCGAAACAGTGGTTGTTGGCCCATGAGTCGGCGCAAGGCAGTTGGAGGTAAAATAGTGCTAAATCAGGGGCTGGTGCCAGTGATATTTTGAAAGACAGAAAAATAGTCCGGAAAGGTTTTTGCGACACATTCGGGGTCGTTGATCGTGATCTGGCTGGGCCCGAGGGCGGCCAACGAAAAACACATGGCCATGCGATGGTCGCCGTAGGTATCGATAGTCGCCGGTAAAAAGGTTCTCGGCGGAGTGATGATAATGTAGTCGGGACCAGTCTCAACCTTGGCGCCCAGTTTAACCAGCTCCGTTGCCATGGCGGTCATGCGATCTGTCTCCTTGACGCGCCAGTTATAAATGTTGCGTATTCGACTGGTGCCGTCTGCAAATAACGCAAGCATGGCGACTGTCATCGCGGCATCGGGTATGTGGTTCAAGTCCAGATCTATGGCCCGCAGCTGCCCGCGAGTAACTTCAATCCAGCTCTCATTGCGAGTCACCAAGGCCCCCATTTGCTCAATGACATCAAGGAATGCAATGTCGCCCTGCACCGAGTGCCGTCCCAGGCCATTGACCCTGACAGTGCCACCCTTGATGGCTGCAGCTGCAAAAAAATACGATGCCGAAGAAGCGTCACCTTCGATCAGATAATCTCGGGGTGAGACGTAATGTTGTCTGCCCTTGATATAAAAACGCTGATAATTTTCGTGACTGGCGGTGACGCCATATTGCGCCATGATACCCAGGGTAATATCCAGATAGGGCTTTGAGACCTGCTCGCCGATGACATCGATCACACTATCTCTGTCTGCCAATGGCAAACTCATCAGCAGGGCGGTGAGGTATTGGCTGGAAATATCGCCCCTGATGCGCACCTGTCCACCCTGTATGCGGCCCCCGATCAGACGAAGCGGTGGACAGCCTGGCTTGCCAAGGTATTCGACCTCTGCGCCGAGTTGACGCAAGGCGTCCACCAGATGATCGATAGGGCGCTCGCGCATATATTCATCGCCATCAATGGTAAAGGTGCCGGGACACAGACTTAGCATGCTTGTCAGCGGACGTATTGCTGTGCCGGCATTGCCCAGCGAAAATACAGAATTGCTCTCAGGTGTGAACAACCTGCCCAAGCCAGTGACAGTGCAATCGGTACCATTGGAATTGAGATCGAAGTCGACATGTAATTGTTGCAGAGCGTCCAGCATACGATCTGTGTCATGGCTGTGTAACAGGTTATGCAGTCTGGTTTGACCGGCTGCAAGTGACGATAACAACAGGGCGCGATTCGACAGGCTCTTTGAGCCAGGCAGTCTGACCGCTCCGTCGATGCGTTCTATGGGACGCAGTAGCAGCTGGTTCATCAGTAGAGTCCTGGCAATGAGGCCACAGGGGTCAGAGTATCGAGAAAGTCAGCGACACTCGCGGCGACTGTTCGCAAGGGCGGCTTGCCCGGCTCCTCCAGCAGTACCTGACCTGTGAGATTGTCGATACTCAAAAACAATTCGGAATCCAGCTCTGTGGTCGCGAAAAATACAGTGAAGGGCTCCCGTTGCTGGCGTTTCGCGAGGCTATGACCGATCAGGTTTTCGATCAGTCTGTCGAAGTCTTCCAGGTTCCAAAGTTGAATCAGGCTGACATGGCCGTCGTTTGTCTGGGCTTCCAGACTGCCGCTCCAGTAACAGCTGAAATAGGTGCAGATGTCAGGGTGTATGGGTTGCTCAAGTGCATTGGCAAGACCGTCAAAGCTCACCCGCGTTGTTTGCGGCAAGGGACGCCAAGCCACTTGTGTACCCGCTTGCTCACGGCGAAATTCCAGCTCACAAGGCGAGCGCCAGTCAGGGTCAAACGGCATCCAGAAGTGTCCCTGCGGCGTTATGGCCAGGGCTCGTTCGACGAACGCCTGCAGATTTTTGCTAACCTGGGTCATAGGGTCCTGCACAGATACGGTGTTTCGCCCTTTAACTCTCGAGGGCGCCCATGGAAAGCTGCGACAGAAATTCTGCTTTAGACCTCCATGATTGTGACGCGAAGTATACAATAACTGTCAAGGCTTGGCTTGAATTGTGCCGGGATTATCACGCTCGACCCGCTGACGGCGATCACGCTGGGCCAGATAGTTTACTGCTCGAGCACGTTGCTCGGGCTCCAGTTTGATTAAAATTCGCGCCATTTCCTCATGTACCAAGGCCTGGTAGGTAGCCGTTGCTTGCTCCAGATTCTTCAGTGCCGCAGTGAGTGCGAGTGGGTCCAATGGCTCAGCAATCATCGCTTGCCGGAGTGCGTGCTGGGCTCGGCGCAACGCCCGTCTGACGGGTCGAAGACTCTTGGCGTGCGCCAGCAACTCAGGCTCTAGTGCCCGCCTTGCCTCGAGGTCAAGATCACGGACAATCCAGTCGAGATGGCGGGGTAGGGGCCCTGTCGAGGGGCCCATCAGCGCTCGACCGACGATGGCGCCAATAAGCAACAGATTGATCGCTAGAGACGAAATCAAGACCATTAAGAGCAGTTTGCGCGGCTGCGAATGCGGGGTCATGGGTTGGTCTCCAGAATGTCGAGTGTTAGAGTCAACAGATAGTCGTCATCGTCCCAGGTGTCAAAGTCATCGAGGCCGCTGATATTCAGATGACTACCAATCATGATGCCAACCACGAGTGGTATCGTCGCCAGAAGGCCTGGTCGCCAGAGCATGGCAGGTGTGTTGCGAGCTGGTAATAGCCAGGACAAAAACCCGGACAAAAACCGGCTATAAAGGCCGTCATCCCTGGCAACCGAAACGTTCATTGCCGTCTCGAGCGCAGCCGTTTCGAATGAAGCATTTGTTATAGAAGCCTTTTTGATAGCAGCCTCTTCAATTGAAGCGGGAACCTGATTCAGAATGCGGGCTTTCAAATCGTATAAAGGCTCAAGCTTGTCATCAGCAAGCAGTCTGTCGAGGCTTTCCTGTTGTTTTAACAGACCGAGCGCGCTCGGGTGTTGCTGGGCGAAGGCAATTGCGGCGTCGCGTTCCGCCTGGGGCCAATGTGACGATTGGCTGCCGTAAGACGCTAAAATTTCGGTAAATCGGTTCAGCTGCATGTGGGGTCCTCCAGTAACACTCTTAGCTTGCGCCTGCCACGGGCCAACAATGATTCCAGGGCTTCAATCGAGACGTCGAGAATGAGGGCGGCTTCGACATTCGACAGCTCTTGAAAGTGGCAGAGAATGATGGCGCTGCGCTGTCGATCGGGTAACGCAGCCAAGGCCTGTTTGACGGTCTGTTTACGCAGGGTGTTTTCAAGTTCATTATCAGGTTCGACACCGCCATCGAGTTCTACCGTCTGTGTTGCACCACTCAACCGGTTATGTTGCCGTAAGTGATCTATGCAAAGATTGTGCGCTATGCGATGCAGCCAGGTGGACACCCCTGCCAGGTTTGGATCAAAACGGTTGGCCTGAGTCCAGAGGCGCAGAAAGACTTCCTGAACAATATCTTCAGTCTCAGCAGCCTGTACCAGCATACGCTGGACATAACGGCTGACGGCGGGAAACTGTCGATGTAAAAGCTGCTCATAGGCATCTCTGCGCCCGTGGGCGATCTGCTCTACCAGTTGTCGGTCAGTGGCTTCGTGCAAGTCAGTAGTCACCGAGCCTGGCTTCAGGCGTGATCGATTAGTATTCGCGGCCTATACCAGTTTCATCTGTCTCATCGAGCTCGCTATGACGACGATGACCGTCCTTGCCCCCGGTTCTCTGGCCGTCCTTGTCGCGAGGGTGTCGACCCTCCTTGCCACCAGGACGACGCCATTCGTCAGCGGACAGTTGCCCATCCTTGTTGGTGTCCAGGTGGTTGAAGGCGGCTTGTCTGGCTTCTTCAGGCGTAACTTTACCGTCTTTGTCGAGATCCATAGCTGCAAATTTATCTAGCCTGCTTGCCATTCTATCGGCGAGTCGAGCCTCATGTTCAGCCATTTTTTCGGCCTGGTGGGCTTGCATTTCTGCCATGGAGATAGCGCCATCCTTATCGGTGTCGGCATTGAGCATTCGATCTCGCCGCGGAGACTGAAATTCATCAAGAGTGATAACGCCATCTTGATTGGTGTCCAGGCGCTTGAGCGCGCGCTTTTGGGCCTTATCGCTTGCGGCAAGCGTTGGCAATGTCAGAATCGTCAGTGCGAGCGCCAGGGTGAGCCTTGGAATCGATTGCATGTTGTTACTCCGGTTAGAAAAGGTTGTTGCAGACCTTATACGTCCCAGGCACAGATATCCGTCGCGCCCAATCAAAATGAGTCATCAAAAAGGTTTGACGATCACCAGGATCAAAATGGGCACGACAATCATGAGCGCCAGTTCGTTGTAGATGCGAAAAAACAAAGAGGTTCTGATCGTTTGACCCAGCGCCATCTGCTTGATATAGCGATAAGACTGGCCGTGATAGGCGAGCAGCAACAGAACAAACGCCAACTTGGCAATGAGCCAGTTGCCAGCGAAGCCATAGCCGAGCCATAACCAGGTGCCAAGCCCGAGGGCAAGCAGCGCCATGACGCTGGAAAACCGAAATAACTTCTGCCCCATGATAATTAGTCGATGGACGTCTTCATCGGCCTGTTTACCCTCCACATAGTGGACGAGAATGCGCGGCAGATAGAAAAGCCCTGCCATCCAGGCCATAACAAACAGAACATGGAAGGTTTTAATCCACAGCATGGGTTTTCACTCCGGTTAGAGGCTTTTTGACCTGGCGATCATCACGACACGATGCCGAGTGCGCCACCGTCAACTCGAATGTTCTGGCCGTTGAGAAAGCTGGCTTTTTGACTACATAAAAACACCACGATGTCGGCAACTTCCTCACGGGTCGCAATGCGGCCCACAGGATTGGGTGCGAATTCTTTGACGATCATAGCCTCTGCCGCTTCAAAGGTATCGCCCCAGCCCTTTGTTCGAGCCCGCGCCAGATAAGCTTCTTCCACTTCACGGGTGCGAATCAGGCCGGGTGAAACCAGGTTGACTGTGATGCCGGTGGCACTCAATTCTTGAGTAAGACTGACGGTGAGATTAGCGAGCGCACCTTTTGCAGCATAATACTGAGGTGAGGTTTTATTCGGTCTGGTTGAACCGACCGTGCCGAGATTGACGACTCGACCCCAGCCGGCTTTGATCATGCCTGGCGTGAAGGCCTGTACCAAGCGGACTATTGATAGCGTGTTTTTTTGATAGGCGCTCAACCAGTCATCGGTAGTAGCTGTCTGCCAACGACCGGGATCCGCGGTGCCATAGTTATTGACGAGGATGTCGACTACGTCTGTTAACTCGCTGACAGCCTGAATCACCTGTGCGGCGCCCTGGCTATTGGAGATGTCGCCCCAGACTGCACTGGCGTTCTTGACCTGTTGGGCGGCGGCCATTGAGTCGCCTTCGCCCAAGCTGTGGAAAATCACTCGAACGCCCTCAGCTGCGAGCCGTTCAGCGATCATCTGACCTGTACCGCGATTACTGCCAGTCACCAGTGCAACCTTGTTGTGGATACCTAAATCCATGTATTTTGCTCGCTTGAGTAATAAAAGATTCCAGTTTGACCAAGGATTTCCTATAGTCTCGGCCCCCGATCATGCGCTAACCCTATGCTTGATTTCAACAGTCTGGCTTTTCTTCTCCTCGTTGCCCTCGGCGCGATGGTTCAGACCATTACCGGATTCGCGATGGGACTGATTATCATGGGGGGTGTGACGGTTCTGGGGCTTGCGCCGCTCGCTGAAACGGCAGCGGTTGTCAGCATCATATCCTTGGTTAACACGCTGGTCGCTTTGCGGCGCAGCTATAAACAGATCGACTACTCGTATGTTCGCATTCTCGCCGCGTCAATGTTGCCGGCGTTAGTCGCTGGCGTGATGATTCTCGATTACTTCTCGACATCCCACTACAACGCTCTGCGAATGTTGTTGGGCGGCGTGATTGTTGTTGCGGGTATCTTATTGATGCTGACCCCGGCACCTTATCAGCAACCGTCGGGAACTCAAACAAGATGGCTGGCGGGTTTAGCCGCCGGCCTAATGGGTGGTATGTATGCGGCCGGCGGCGCGCCGCTGGCTTATCTCATGTATCGTCAGCCGCTCGCAATTCATGTGGTTCGTGCCTCCCTGTTGTGCTTGTTTGCGCTGTCAACCTCAGGTCGAACGCTGGTGGTGGGGCTTAGCGGTCAACTCAATGACAAGATTCTGTTGCTTTCGATGCTGGCGATTCCCCTGGTCATCCTGGTGACTTTGGTGACGGCCCGCTTCAATTATCTGCTGCCCGATGCGCTGGTGCGTCGCTGTGTCTTTGTCGTGCTGATTCTATTAGGGTTGTTTTTAATCTGGGGACCGAACGGGTCCTAAAGACTTCTCCATCCATACGGTATCCCAGTAGCGACCAAATTTTCTCCCAACTTCGTTAAGTCTGGCAACCTCGGAAAATCCAAACGAACGATGCAGTGCCAGACTTGCCTGGTTTGGCAGGGTGATGATGCCATAGCATCGGTGCAGGTCGTGCTGGTTGAGGCGGTCGAACAGCTGCTCATATAAACGGCTACCATGACCTTGACCTCCAACTTTTGAGTCAAGATAGATGCTGCATTCCACGGAGGTGTTATAGGCCGCCTTGGGTCGCAGAGCGGCGCTGCTGGCATAGCCGATCACGCGTTGGTCGATTTCGAGTACCAGGCATTGATAGGGCGAGTCTGAATCAAACTGATTAAACCAGGGGCGCCGAGTCTCAGGAGTAAACGGCGCCAGGTCAAAGGTGATAGACGTGTTGAGCACGTAATAGTTATAGATGTCAGTGATAGCGGTCAGGTCGCTGAGACTCGCGTGACGAACCAGACTGGAACTAGAATCTTTTAAGGTTAGCATGACGAAATAATAAACCATTCGGTAGAAACCCAGTATTATATTGCATTGCCATGTGCCGATGAATTGATGTCTTTATGTCTGATCTGCCAGATTTTGAGGGTATTCGACCCTACCGTGATGACGAGGTCGATGCAGTACTGAAGAGCCTGTTGAATGACCAGGAATTTTTAGCTTTCTTGGCGAAGTTCAGGCTTCATTTTGCCTATAGGTTCCTGCCCAGGTTGACTCGGCAGGTCGTTCGGCTGGCGCTGCGCTGGCAGCTGCGCAAGATCCATGACATCAAAGGATTTCAGTTAGCGATAGCCGCTACCGCGAAAAAGTTAGTTGAAGAAACCATGACGAGCTTTCACTGCGAAGGCTTGGAGCTGCTTGATCCGCAGCAGGCCTACTTGTACATCAGTAATCATCGGGATATTGCTGGCGATTCCATGTTGGTTGACTATGCGTTGTACTGCTTGGGTCGTGAGACGGTTCGCATTGCTGTTGGTGATAATTTGGTTCAGCGACAATTTGCGACTGATTTAATGAAGCTCAACAAGAGTTTCTTTATTCGCCGGTCCGAGGTGGGTGCGAAGAAAATCTATGCCGCATTGCTTCAGTCTTCGCAATATCTGCATGAATCAATAGCGACCAATAACTCCGTCTGGATCGCGCAGAGTGAAGGGCGAGCGAAGGATGCAATTGATTGGACCGATCCGGCTGTGATCAAGATGTTGGCGCTGGCCGAGCGTAAAAAAGCCTTGAGTGAAGTGATACGTGAATTACATATAGTGCCCGTAGCCATTGCCTATGAGTTTGATCCCTGTGATGTCCTGAAGGCGCGAGCGCTGCATTGCATTGCGACTCAGGGGGACTATCAAAAGTCGCCAGGAGAAGATTTGTTGAGCCTGGTCAAGGGCCTGGCGGAATTCAAAGGCCGGGTCACCTTGCGCTTTGGTCGTGCACTGGATGGCGACTTTGAAATACCGGAACAAGTCGCTGCTGAGATCGACAGGCAAGTGCTGGATGGGTTGCAGTTGTATCCGATCAATTACTGGGCATTAGAACGGCTCTCTAAGATGGCGGAAGGGGAATTAACGGATGCTGGACTCACCGAATATTTGACGGTCTGGCGTCAGGTGGGTCATCTCTTTAACCTCAAGGATCTAAAGGATCCCGCCGCTCTGGAGCACCGACTGACGCAGTGTCCCGACGAATATCGCCGAGAATGGTTACAAATGTATGCCAACCCTGTCGTCAATAAGGTTCGCCACGGCGCAGCTAATCTGGCGCCTGCCTGATGGGCTATTTTTCTCGTAGAGAGTGAGCAGAGAGCGATCCTAGAGCGGGTTCATTGAGCGAGTTCATTGAGTGAGTTCATTGAGCGAGTTCATTGAGTGAGCTCATTGAGTGAGTTCAGAGACAGTCGTCTTGGCTAAAAGCCTTCGCGAATGCGCTTCGTCAAGGCTCTTACTAAAGGCTCTTACTAAATGCTCTTACTAAATGCCCTTGTTAAAGGCGCTCAGTCAAAGAGCTGGAGAGAGGGTTCTGAGAGCTTTGCCCATTGTTCTCGAAGCTCAAGGATATGCTCGGACCAATACCTGTCGGTATTAAAAAAAGTAAATGCCATAGGAAATGCCGGATCTTCCCAGCGGCGAGCTATCCAGGCCGCGTGGTACATCATGCGCAGGGTTCTCAGGGGCTCAATAAGCCTCAGTTGGGCCGGGTTGAAGTGACAGAAATCACGGTAGCCACGAATAATTCTCAGTAATTGCTGTTGTTGGTCCTCTCGCTCGCCCGACAACATCATCCACAGGTCCTGAACCGCCGGGCCGTTCCTGGCGTCGTCAAAGTCGACGAAGTGAGGCATTTCATCGCGCCACAATACATTACCCATGTGGCAGTCACCGTGCAGTCGAATCGACATATAGGGCGTCGACGCAAAGATCTCATCAAGTTCCTTCAGAAGAAACTCAGTGACTGAGTCGTACGCTGGGCGTAACGTTGCCGGGATAAAATTGTTTTCAATCAGAAATGCCCGCGACTGATGTCCATAATCCATAACTGAGATCTCTGGTCTCGACTCAAACTTGTGCTCGCCGCCAATGGCGTGAATTCGCGCTACATGTCGACCCAGAATCTCAAGGTTGCTGAGGCTGTCCAGATCCGGCGCGCGGCCACCGCGGCGAGGATACAGTGCAAACCTGAATTGTTGGTACTTAGCTAGCGTCGAATCGTCAGAGATTACCAGTGGAGGAACTGCAGAAACCTCATTCTCAAACAATTCTTGAGTGAACCTATGCTCTTCCAGTATCTGCACATCAGTCCAGCGATCAGGGCGATAGAACTTGCCAATCACCGGCTCTCCGTCCTCTACGCCGATCTGATAGACGCGGTTCTCGTAGCTGTTCAGTTGCAATATTCGGGCGTCGCAGCGGTAACCGACGCTTTCGACGGCATCCATGACCAGGTCTGGTGTTAAGTCTGAAAATGGGTGCGAGCTGATGCTCATGGTGTTGGCAGTACCTGTTGAGTGGGTTCGTTGAGTAAGGCGACAGTTTTTATTTGGATAAACACAGGCTTGCCGGGGTTAAGCGCAAGTTGTTCAGAAGATTTTCGAGTGATTCTGCTCAGGATAAATTGTTGGCCTACCTGGACTTTCACCAATAAACCGGGCGCGTCGGTGATTGGCTCAATCTCACTCACCACCCCATTGAGAACATTCAGTATACTGGTTTGCGCGGGTGCCTGCAGGGTCAAGCTGACATCTCGAGCGGGAATGCGCAATCTAATCCTGGTGCCTGGTTGTTGGCGACACAGACTGACATGGATTGACTGGTCGCCCAGCCTTAAGCGACTCAGACCGTACGCCGGGTCATGAGCATCAACCAGACCTTCGACCACTGCAGCAACGGCATCGCCCTCGCGGCTGTTGACCTCCAAAGAAGACGCCAGGTCAAAGACGCTGCCTCTGGCTGTGACCCGACCTTTGTCCAGAATGTAGACATCATCAGCCAAGTAAGTTATCTCATCCAGGGCATGACTGACATAGACAATGGGAATGTCGAGTAACCTTCGAAGCTGATCAATGTAGGGCAATATTTGCAGACGCGCTGCATAGTCAATAGAACCCAAGGGTTCGTCCATGAGCAGACATTGAGCCCCGCTCAACAAGACTCGTGCGATGGCTACCCTTTGTGCCTCACCGCCTGACAAACTCGTGGTGCTGGCATTCAGTAGGTGCCTGATGCCAAGCCAGTCGCTGACCTGTTGTAAGTCCAACCGTCGCTCTCCGCGTCGCCTGTGTATCGCATACTCTAGGTTGCCGCGAACTGAGAGATGTGGAAACAACTGTGGTTGTTGAAAGACATAACCAAGATTACGCAAATGCACGGGCTCAAAATGTGTCGGACTCTGCCAGATATTCTCGTTACTGCGAATCAGAACTTGATCGCCTGGTTTGGTGCGCTCGAGACCGGCGAGAAGGCGCAATACTGTACTTTTACCAGACCCGGACGGGCCATATAACGCGGTGACGCCTGTGGGCTTAACGATCAGCTCAATGTCCAGCGTGAAGCCAGAGGCACGAGACAGATGAATCTTGGCGTGAATCTGCATGGTTAGTTACGACTCGCGAGACGCATCTGCCAGCGCCGATTAAGGCTGTACACCAACATCAGAAGCACAAATGAGAACGCCAGCAAGCCGAGTGCGAGAACGTGAGCTTGGGCATATTCCAGTGATTCAACATGGTCAAACAGCGCGATAGAGAGTACTCGAGTCTCGCCGGGTATGTTGCCACCAATCATCAAGACAATACCAAACTCACCGATAGTATGGGCGAAGGCGAGGCATATAGCGGTGATAAACCCGCGGCTCGAGAGAGGCACCACCACGGATCTAAATCGGTCGAGTGGAGTGGCGCCAAGTGTCGCGGCTGCGTCCAGAAGGGACTGTTCAATAGTTTCAAAGGCCACTTGCAGCGGTTGCACATAGAAGGGCAGAGAATAAATAATAGAGCCGATAACCAAAGCGCTGAAGGTAAATGCCAGCCCCTTGTCAGTCGCAAGCAGCCACCAGTAGCCAATGATTCCATCTGGAGCAAAAGCCAATAAAAGATAAAAGCCCAGCACTGTAGGGGGTAGTACTATCGGCAGTGCAATAATCGGCTCTATCAACGTTTTCAAGACGCTCGTTGATCTGGCCAGCCACCAAGCGATGGGCGTGCCAAGCAGAATAAGCAACAGCGTCGAAGTGAGTGCGAGTTGCAGTGTGATACTCAGCGCGGTGATATCTGGATGTTGCATAGCCTAACGCACCGCTGGGGTCAGGTAGCCAGCACTCTCGATAATCTGTCGCCCCACCTTCGATTGTAGAAACTGAGCGAAGTCTTCGGCAGCGGGATGAGAACTGGCTAATATAATGGCTTGCTGTATCAGTGCCGGATAGTTGCTTGGTGGCACAAGCCACCAGTTGCTCGCGGAAGCGAAGTGCTGTACCTGGGCCAGAGAAACAAAACCAGCATTGACATTGCCGCTGTCAACAAACTGAAATACCTGGTTGACGTTGTTACCATAGACGAATGCCCGGTGTTCAGGTTTTAACTTTTCAAGCACAGTCATAGCGGCCTGACCATAGGGGGCCAGTTTAGGGTTGGCGATCGCAATGGCAGCCTGAAATGTCTGCAACGTAGATTGATCCACAGTTTGTGCGTTTTTAGGTACCCAGAAAACGAGTTGGCCGATAGCGTAGGTGAACCGTGACCCCGAAGCAGACAGATTTTCCTGCTCAAGTAATTGCGGATGGAGACTGTCGGCGGCGAGAAACAGGTCAAATGGCGCGCCTCGACGAATCTGTGAGTAAAGCGTGCCGGTGGAGCCAGCAATAATATCAATCTCCAGATCATCTTTTGGGTATGCCGCGACGAGACTAACCAGAGTCGACTTGAAGTTCGCGGCAACGGCCACTCGAAGGGGTGTTGCCTGTATATTTGTACTGAACAGGATTGCGAAACAGAACAGAAACCGCAGTCTTAAGAGCGCGAGACTATTATCCTGCAAAAGTTTATGCAGATGTCTGGCCGCCTGGTCGGCCACGCTCAAACCTTGCCTTGTCGAAGACGTTCCACGTAATCGTTAATCAGCCAGCCTGAAATCGATATCATTGCGGGCTTGCTGGGCAGGTTCGTATAGTGGAACCACTGGGCATCGGCTATTTCACTTTCTTGAAGGACGAAGTCGCCGCCGGCGTATTCAGCGTGGAAGCCGAGCATGAGAGAGTTCGGAAAGGGCCAGGATTGGCTGTTAAAGTATTTGAGATTTTTGATGTGAATCCCGACCTCCTCGAATACCTCGCGATGGACCGCCTCTTCTATAGACTCCCCTGGCTCAATGAAGCCAGCAAGAGTTGAATAGAAGTTGCCGCGAGCGTTGGCGTTGCGGGCGAGCAATAGTTCTTCGCCGCGAGTGACCAGTACGATGATGGAGGGTGACAGTCTCGGATAGTACATCTGTCTGCAGGGTTCACATTGTCGCGAACGATCGAGTGCCGACAAGGTTGTCGGTTGGCCGCACTGCCCGCAAAACTGATGGTTGTGATACCAGTCAACAATCTGCTGGGCACGACCCAGCAGATAAAAAGCGGCTGGTTCGACTCGATTTAGAAACGACCAAAGTGTATTGAACTCATACCCTTGAGGCTCGTCAGAATCGGGCTCAACCTCAGTGACGAAAACGGGTACGCCGCCGATCTCACCCAGACAGTGCTCGGCGACTTTAGTCAGCCCGAGCCAGCGCCACTCATCCTGATCAAGGGGTCGCCAAGGCTCGCCATTATCGATAGATAATATTTCCTTGTCGGAGATAACAATATGATAGCTGTGCTCAAACCCAGCGGGTGGCTGGTGGCCTGAGACAAAATCTTGGCTGAGGTTGACGACTGACCATTCCATACTGTTTGACCCGGCCTCTGTCCGCGGCTGAAAGCCGTAACTCTAGCACAGGCCAGGAAGGACATTGAAGGTATTCAGCGCAAACTTGGCTTGGGTGTTCTTGCCAGTGTGACGACCTCAATGGATGAAGCGCCTGCTTTAAGTGCTGCCCGGGTCAGCTCTGTGACGGTAGCGCCGGTTGTCAGCACGTCGTCAATGATCGCGAGCCGCTCCCCATCCAGCCTGCGAGTCAGACTGAAAGCGCGTTCGATATTGCGCCGTCTTTGAGTGGCGGTCAGACCCTTCTGAGGTGGTGACTCGAGGTGCCGCTCGCAAAGCCGGTCGTCGATTGGAATACCGGTTTTATCCCTGAGTGCGTAGGCAATTTCGCGCGCTTGATTAAAACCCCGAAACTTCAAGCGGTTGGGATGCAGAGGCATAGGAATGAGCAGGTCTGGTCTTCGCGGCTCGTCTGTTGCGAGCCCAGCAGCCAGGCGGCTATCGGCACTGGCGCCAAGCCGCGCCTGATAGCGTTCGGCGAGTACCATGGCGAGTACCCTGCCGACCAACAGCTGGTGGCCATTTTTAAATTCGGCAATCAGCTGATTGATCGGTTGAATGTAAGCGAAAGCGCTCAGACTTCTTGAGTAAAGCGGCGGATTGACGAGGCATGCACCGCACACCCTGTTGTCAGTCGAGTATCCTTGAGCCCCGCGAGCTGGGATTTCCTGGCCACATTGACGGCAGGGAAAAGGAATTCTGGGTAGATCTGTCTCGCAGTCAAGGCACAGATCCAAGGGGCGTTGAGTCAGGGCTTGGCAGAGAATGCAGCGCCCAGGAAAAAGCACAAAAGTCAGTCTATTGAGGAAGACCATAGTGAGCATTTTTCCGGGCTATGAACAGGCTGACGAGCTTGACCTTGTCACAGGGCCCTTGGCAGGCGTCATAGCGGTTCTGCGTGTAGGTGATTGGCAATTTGCCGCGCGTTTTATGGAGGACTCGCGCCAGGGGATCACTGCCCTCCAATCTGGCAGGCATGTTGAGGTTGGCGTGGATCGCAAAGTTTGATGTTACTGAGATAACGTGACCATTCAGCAATTTCTGCGGTGGCCATATCAGGCTCTCGGTCCTTGAATGGGGCCGTACGTTTTAGCATACGAATGAAGTACAGATAGTCGTTGCCTTGAATGACTTTCAGCAGGCTTATTTCACCGTTATTAGTCAGGACATTTTTACCGCACAATAACAAGCGGGTCGAGGTCTTGTAGTTGTTTTCAAAACCAGAGAACAAATTGAAGTCCTGAACCTGGTCACAGGTCTCTCGAACCTTTGCGACCTCAGCCAGCAGCGCCTCAATCGGGTCAAGGTAGGTGAGAGTCTGGTGTGATTCAAAGGATAGTTTGCGTTGCCAGTCGGGTTCTGCTTCATTCAATGGCAAGTAGTCGACGATACGAGTGGCGCCGGTATTGAGTTGATAAGCAACTTGCCAGTTACTGGGTGCGACCGCCAGCAGCTGTTCCGTCTGATCTAGGGATGGCCCCGTTTGTGGGAAAAGCGTTCTGTGACTGCAGCTTGACAGGAAGATCGCTAACACGATTGTCATCACCCTTGGCAGTCTGCAGTCATTCAATAGCGTCGCTCCTGAATCCGGTTACGGTCGTCTTGCGGCGCGGCACCCTCAGTTGACTCACCTCAGATGAAGCAAGGGCAGCGCATGAATCAGCTCACAGTTTTGGCAATAGTTTGGGTTTCTTTTCAGCCTGAAGTACTGGTGTCATCTCTAGATCCTGACAATCAACTTAAGCATCTGGTGCTGTCAGGGTCAGTTCGTACTCAAGGATTTTCTCGTCCTTCAGGGTTGTCACCTTGACCTTATCGCCTGGCACAAATTTTTCCAGAGCCGTCAGCAAAGAGTCCTCGTTGGTTACTGGCTCATCGTTAATGGCTATGATCACATCACCCAGATGAATCTGGCCTCGATTGTCCTCGCGCACGCCGACCATTCCGGCAAGGTCTGCCGCCAGGCCCGGTTTTACCGAGAGAATCGCGATGCCTTTGACGCCCAGGCGTTTAGCCCAATTGTCGGTCAGGGTTTCTATACCAAGTACTGGTCTGTAGAGTTTGCCGTAGGTCAGCAATTGTGGAATCAGGTCCTTGACGGTATTGACCGGTATGGCGAATCCTATGCCGGCGCTAGCTCCACTTGGGCTGTAAATAGCTGTATTGACCCCGACCAGTTGTCCTGATGAGTTCAGTAGTGGGCCGCCAGAGTTGCCCGGATTGATAGCCGCGTCAGTTTGAATGACGTCTTTGATGGTGCGGTTATTGGCTGCTTTTATCTCTCTTCCGAGAGCGCTGACTACGCCCACTGTCAGCGTGGTATCTAGCGCAAACGGATTGCCGATTGCGAGCACCTTACGGCCTACAGAAAGTTCGTTAGAGTTCCCCAATGAGATAGGTTTTAGTTGCTCATCAGGGGCTTTGATTCTTAGCAGCGCTATGTCCTTTTCCGGCGCTAGTCCAACGACCTCAGCATCATAAGAGTTGCCTGACTGCAGCGTAATGATGATGCGATTAGCGCCAACAATGACGTGAAAATTAGTTACGATCAAACCGTCCTTGTCCCAGATTAGACCTGTACCTGAGCCGCGCGGGGTTTCCATGACATTCATTGAAAATAACTGGCGTCGAATCAGGGTGTTGGTCACGAAGACGACGGAAGGGCTGACATCACGAAAGACAGCAATGTTGTTACTTTCATCATCCGTCAGAAACACATTGGCGGGCTGACCCGCAGCAGGCGGATGGTTTGGAGCCTCGACTGGCTTCTCGCTGGTAGCCAACACGGCTAACGCTGCGATGAACGCCAAGGTGCTGATGCCGGTAAAATATTTCAGTTTCATAGCAATAGGTATTACCTGAGTCTAGGTGCCGAGCGAGCCCTGACGTCGTAAGAAGCACTTTTCGCCTTTTCACGAAGCTTGTTTCCAAGCACTTGTAGTAAGCACTTGTAGTAAGCACTTGTCAGTAAGCACTTGTCAGTAAGCTCTTGTCAGTAAGCTCTTGTCAGTAAGCACCGGTCTAGTGACTGATGAGCGCCCCTTCTTCAGAAAGCTCGCTATCAGCGAGTCGTTGGGCTGATTTTGCTCACCACTTGAGTTGCTGAAAGATAACGGTTTAAGTCAGCGATATCGTCAGGTGACAAGGTGCCTACTGCCTGCTTCAGACGCAAAGTATCCTTGATGTAACGATATCGCGCACTGGCATACTGGAATTGGGCCTGAAACAAGCGCTGCTGTGCGAGGAGCACGTCGACGATATTTCGAGTCCCGACTTCGTAACCGGTTTGCGTCGCATCCAGAGCGCTTTGGCTTGACTCTATGCCGCGCAGTCTCGCAGTGACTCGAGCAACGTCGGTATTGAGAGCCGAGTATAAGGTTCTCGTATTTTCGACAACGGTGCGTTGTGTCAGGTCAAAGTTTCGTTGCGCCTGCTCTAACAGGTAGCCGGCTTGTTTAGCCCTTGACCGAGTGGCGCCGCCGCTGTAGAGCGGCACGTTAAGTTGCAGCGCCATAGATTGTTGCTCTGATTCTGTGCCACTGCTGCCAAAAAAACCGATGCTGCCGGAATTGTTCCGGTTGTAAGCTACCTGGGCGTCAAGGGTAGGTAGATGGCCACTGCGAGCAGCCTGAAGTTCACGTTCGGCAGCATTGACCCCTTCTCTGGCTGCCACCAGCGAATAATTCTGTTGCACTGCGGCCATGACCCAGGCCTCCTCGTCGCGAGGCTCGGGATAGGCCACGGGGAATTCTGGGCTGAGGCCGGCAACCTCAAAAAAAGCCTGGCCGGTCAGGCGCAGCAGCGACTCAAAGGTCACAGCTTGTGCTCCTTCAGCCTCAATCACATTGACTGTTGACGAGTCGTAGGCCGCAGTAGATTCCAGAACATCGGTGATAGCCACGAGTCCGACATCGAAACGTTGCTGAACCTGCTCAAGCTGGCGCTGGACCGCTTCACGCTCGGCGTTAGCCGCGCTCCAGCGATCCTGAGCCTCCAGAATGTTCAGATAACTGTCGGCAACTCGATAGATGAGCTCCTGCTGTTCAGCGGTGAACTGCGCCTGGGCCTGGGCCTCAATGTTTTTTGACTGTTGGAACTGAAACCAGTTGGAAAGCCTGAACACCGGTTGGCGTAACACGGCTTGCCAACCATTGTCATTGTAGTTTTCGGCAGGGAAGGTTGAAGTCAGGATGGTACGTTTATTCTGTGACGTGTTCGCACTGAGACTAATTGATGGTAGTAGTCCGGCGCGAGATTGATTGACTACCTCACTACGAGCCATAAATCCTGCTTTTGCAGCGCCGAGTTGCGGATCGTTGATCACCGCCAGGTTATAAATTTCATCCAGACTGGCGGCTTGCAAAGCCGTCGAAATCAGTAAGGCGCCGGGTGCAAGCAGTGCCAGGGCTATTGTCTGACGGATCCGCTGAAGGCTAAGCCCGTGCAGTGGCATAAAGCTGATTGACAGTAATCTAGATTTCATAACCATTCCTTGCAAGTTGACCTGCTGGGGTCAAATTCGATGTTCTGGCGATGCGTCATCCGTTGGCGCCAGTCACCGACTAAAAAAATATGCGGTTTAGCTTAAACTCAGTCCCTAGCACTTGCCAGCCAGACGCGATGTACCGACCTGTATACGAGATCGAAAGCGACGCTGGATTGCTTTGGCGGCGTATTGTCGCAGTTATTTTGGTGCGACGCGAGGCTCACTTATCGTTAGGCTGGTCCGGCAAACTCGCCCAATTGGTCTCGAAGCGCCGCCTCCAGCCAGGCCGCGACTGCCAGACATTGGTCCTCACGAAAGGGTCGAGCGATGATCTGCAAGCCAATAGGCAGGCCCAGGGGGTCTGTGCCGCACCTTATCACGACAGCCGGCCAACCCGTCAGGTTGTATGCCAGGGTATAACTGTAGGCCAGCATATCTTCGAGTTCATTGTGGCCTATGGCGGTGCGAGCATTGACGGGGCAGATAAGGATATCGAAGTCCGCAAAGTAACCCAGCATGGCGCTGCGATAGTTATCCCACAGGTTGATTGTATGATTGAACTCTGAGCGCTCAATGGTAGGGCGGGTCTGAGTCTGGCTGTGTGCTATCTGCGGCGATGGCGCTTCCGTACGGCTGTCCTCCAGCAATAGATCCAATGTGTCGCCGCCGTCAGCGCCAAATAGCCGGGCGTAGATAAAGCTGGCCATCTCGACGCCCGGCGGTCTGGTTTCCGTAACTGCCTGGCCATTGGTTTCAAATAACGCCAGGGCCGTCCTGATGGCGGACTCGATCGCTGGCGCGGGTGTCGAGATGCCGTTGTCTGTGTGATAGCCAATACGCAATTGGCGAGGATCGACTGCGCCAATTGGGTATCGCTGGGCATCTTTTGAGTGAGGATCGAATAAATCCGGGCCCTGAATAATCTCCAGTAAATAGCCTAGGTCCGCGACCTGCCTGGCCATTGGGCCAGGTTGTGACAGAGCTGAGAGCAGGCCTGAGGTGGGCAGGGCATTGCCGGTGCAAGGCACTCGACCCGTCGTCGGTTTGAGCCCAGCGATGCCGCAAAAATGACTGGGCAAGCGAATGCTGCCGCCTGTATCTGTACCTATGTCAAATGGCGTGGCACCTGCCGCGATTAAGGCAGCAGCCCCACCGCTGCTGCCACCCGGTGTCAGATCGAGATTGTAGGGGTTGTTGGTTCTGCCGTAGACCAGGTTGTCAGTTTTAAACGCCAGAGTAAATTCCGGGGTATTAGTTTTACCCATCAGGATGCCGCCAGCGTCGCGAAGTCTCGCAACACAGGTGGCGTCTCGACCCGGTCGAAAGTTTTTGCGTCCGAGAGTGCCCCAAGTGGTAATGGCGTCCTTGGTGTCCAGGCTATCCTTAATGGTCATGGGAATGCCGTGCAGCGGGCCATGGAGAACACCCGCTTGCAGATCTGAGTCTGCCTTGGCAGCAAGCTTCATCGCCTGCTCTGCGGTCGAGTAAACGAGGGCGTTGAGTGGCGGGTTCTTGCGTTCAATACGATCGAGAAAGCCTCGCACCAATTGTGCCGAAGTTATCGACCTTGAGCTGATAGCTGTGGCCATCGCCGCCAATGAACTGTCTAAAATGTCATCCATTATCTGGCTCCGGAATGAGAGTCGGTCACTAGTTTTAAGCCGATCGCATAACCTCGATCGACAACAGCTCGTCGTCGATTTCAAAGGTCGTCGGCAGCTGTGCCGCTGACAAGGTCAGGCTGAGCGCTAGGGTATCCTTCATAATATACTCGCGATGTTGCTCAATCGCACGGGCAAGTTCGTCAGACGCATTGGCCTTGATACTAATTCGGTCCGTCACTCGCAAGCCAAGGTCCTTGCGGGTTTTCTGAACCCGATTAACCACCTCACGAGCGAGACCTTCCCTGATCAGCTCAACTGTCAGTTCGCACTTCAGGTCGATTGAGATAAACCGGTCAGAAACCGCATCAGTGCCTTGGATGGCTTCTCGAAAAACCAGAATGTCCTCTGCAGAGAAGGTCTCACCGTCGATGGTGATGGCGCCGGACAGCTGCAATTCATCGATTTGACTGGACTGCAACGACTCGATCTTCTGTCTGAATGCATTAAACTGCTTACCGAGACGCTTGCCCAATACTGGTGAATTAGGCTTGGCGTAGAGGCTGATATAGTCTGCTTCAGCGGTACTGTAGTCGATAGCTTTGACATTAAGTTCGGTTTGAATGTAGTCGGCAAGCTTGCCGATTTCTGCCAGCAGCTTCGAGTCTTTGTGAATGACCGTGAGTTTAGCCAGAGGCATCTTGGTTTTTATCTTTTCCTGATTGCGTTTTTGCCGGCCAAGTAAAATGATGTGTTGCATGCGATTGACCGCTTGCTCCAGGATCGGCTGCCTGAGTTCAGCGTCGGGCTCTGGGTAGGTGCAAAGATGAACAGAGATAGGCACATTCTGGCGGCCGAATGCGGTCATTTCCTGGTAAATGGTCTCTGCCAGAAATGGAGCAAAGGGTGCCATGCTAAGGCTGAGCTCATAGAGAGTCGTATATAGGGTGGCATAAGCGGCCTGTTTGTCGGCGGTCATGGTTTCCTGCCAGAAACGCGCCCGATTTAGACGAATGTACCAATTTGTGAGCTCTTCGATAAATTCAAATAATGCGGGCACAACGTTATAGAGGCGATAATTTTCCATCTCCTCAGCGATCGTTGCTTTTAGTGTCTGCAGCCGTGAGAGTAGCCAGCGGTCCATAATATTGTCGGAGGCAATGGGGTTCTCTTGCGGTGACCACTGATCAATAGAGGCATAGGTTTGCAAGAACCTAAAGGCATTCAGCCAGGGTAGTAAAGCGCGCCTGACCATATCCTTGACCCCCGAGTCCGAAAACCTTTGTTCCTCGGCTCGCACCAAACCTGAGTTGATCAGATACAAGCGTAGAGCATCAGCGCCGTAGGTTTCCATGAGCTCGTCAGGAGGCGTATAGTTGCGAAGACGTTTCGACATTTTCTTGCCATCCTCTGCCATAACGATGCCATTGACGATGACATTCTTGACCGGATGGGTGTCGAACAAGGCAGTACCCAGGACTATCAGTGTATAAAACCAGCCGCGAGTCTGATCGAGGCCCTCGGCAATAAACTCTGCGGGGAAACCCTTCGCAAACAGGTCCTGATTTTCAAACGGATAGTGCAGCTGCGCATAAGGCATTGAGCCAGATTCAAACCAGCAATCCAGAACCTCTTCAATTCTTCGGTAGTCCCCGGCTTCGCCCGGTATTTGAAAGACCAGATCATCGACATTTTCGCGGTGCAGGTCATCAAGCTCGATACCGGTGAGACGAGTGAGCTCTTCGCGAGAGCCGATACAGATCTGCTTGCCGCTGACGTCGTTAATCCAGATAGGCAGAGGAGTGCCCCAGTAACGGTTGCGAGAAATTGCCCAGTCAATTGCGCCTTCCAGCCATTTTCCCATGCGGCCGTCTTTGATGTGGCCGGGTACCCATTTAATCTGTTGGTTTGCAGCGATCAGGCGATCACGCATTTGTTCGACGCGAACATACCAGGAGTCGATGGTACGATAGATGATGGGCGTGTCAGACCGGGGACAGAACGGATAGCTGTGAACAATGACATCCTGGCGAAACAAGGCGCCACTGTCTTTCAGTTTTCGAATGATGCCCTTGTCAGCAGCCTTGACGTGTTGGCCAAAAAAATCCGGAACCTCCTCGGTAAAGCAGCCTGCCATATCCACTGGGCAAACTGTCGCGGTAATGCCCGCTGCTTTCAGTACTCGAAAATCGTCTTCGCCGAATGCCGGTGCCTGGTGGACTATGCCTGTTCCGCTGTCGGTAGAGACATAATCGTCGGCGACGATTTGAAAGGCGCCTGCCGCGCGCAGATCGGTAAAATAGTCAAACACCGGCTCATAGCTTCGACCGACCAGGTGCGTGCCCTTGAGTTCGCTGAGGACGGTCAACTGCCGGCCGCGGCTCATGTCTTCGAGTCTGGCTTTGGCAAAATAGAGGTCCAAGCCTGAAGCCTCATCGCGGGCTTTGACGTAGTCGATGTCAGCGCCGACGCATAGTGCCAGGTTCGAGGGTAGAGTCCAGGGCGTGGTAGTCCAGGCGCTGATATAGGCCTCTTCATCGCTTAATTTGAATAGCACCGTGACCGCCGGGTCCTGAACTTCCTGATAGTTAGAGGTCGCCTCGAAGTTTGACAGAACGGTCCCCAACGCCGTTGAGAACGGCACGACCTTGATGCCTTGGTAGATCAGGCCCTTGTCCCATAGCTGTTTGAAGACCCACCAAACCGACTCCATATACCAGGGTTCCATCGTTTTGTAGTCATTCTCGAAGTCAACCCAGCGACCAATGCGCGTTATGGTTGATTCCCATTCACTGGTGTAACGCTGGACGATTGCGCGACACTCGTCGTTGTATCCCTTGATACCCAGCTTGGCGACCGCCTCTTGGGAGGACATGCCCAATGCCTTATCAATCTCATGCTCAATGGGTAAGCCATGACAATCCCAACCAAATCGGCGTTGAACATAACGCCCCTTCATCGTGAAGTACCGAGGCACAGCATCTTTAAGGATAGAACCGACCAAGTGGCCATGGTGCGGCAAGCCGGTAGCAAACGGCGGGCCATCGTAAAAGATATAGGGCGCTGAGTCGGCGGTCTGCTGCAGGGACTGCTGAAAAACCTGTTTGTCGCGCCAGAACGCTAGGATCTTGTGCTCCGATTCGACGAACGAGAATGTCTCGTTATGGGCTGTACTGTTTTCTTCGTCCATCATTCACCTTACCGGGCAGAACTGCAGTCGCCAGATCCTAGTCATCAAATGTAAAAATAAAAAACCCGCCTGGTGGCGGGTTGCGGACTCAACTAGCTGTGCGCGTCAACCCATTATTCTGTTGTGAATAATGCCAATTGCCAGCAAAGCGGAATAGTTCAGTGTGGTCATAGTGCCAAAGGATAGGCATTCTCGCAGGCATGTCAAGAACCTTGCTGATGGAAGCACCTGTTGGACCATTTACTCACGGTCCTGTTGGACCATTTACTCACGGTCCTGTTGGACCTGGCGAACGCTGCCGCGCGAGTTGATTTTTTGAACGATTGTCGCCACCAAACGGCCGATGTGGAAGGTGTGGTACCAGTCGGGTGTGTTTTGATGTTCCACAGTGCTGGTACCGACGAAGTTAAACCGCCAGCCTTCCTTGACTGACCTTTCCTTGAGGGCCGTCAAACGCTGCCAGGCCGGCTCAGAGAGTATCGGGTGAACACAAGCGACGACTATGTTCGCAGCTCCTCGAGTTTTTAACTCTTCGACGGCGGCAACCACGGAGCCGGCAGAATCAACTATGTCATCTACCAGTAAAATATTCTGGCCTTGCACTTCACCGATGAGAGTTGAGCGAAATACCTGATTGGGTTTCGAGTAGTCTCGTTCCTTGGATAAGGCAGCAAGATCGGCTGACAATTCCTCAGCATACGCCCGCGCTCGCTCCAGATAACCTACATCAGGAGAGACAACGACATCACCAACCAAGCCCTTTGCCACCAGCCACTCGGTCAGGTGGCGGGTGAGAAAAACATTTTCCAGATGGGTAAAAGAGGGATTGAACATACCTGCAATCGCGTCGTTGTGGATCTCGACAGCCATCACTCGATTAGCGCCGGCGCTTTGCAGCATGCGTGCAAACAGGCCGGCGCTGATACCCTCGCGCGTTCGGCCCTTGCGTTTGTCCTGACGCGCGCCTGGATAATAAGGAATGATCGCTGTCACATACTGGGCATCGGATAAGGCGGCTGCCTCGACGGCATGCAACAGCATCACAAATCGGTCATACACGGTCAGTTCGTCCTGACTGCCGATCACGGATTGAAAGATGTAAACATCATGGCCGCGAACGTTGGCATTGATGGCCAGCTTGCCTTCGCCGCAGGCAAACCAGGTTTCTTCCGTCGGAACCAGTGGCAAACCCATATGATCAGCGACGGTTTGCGCGAAATTTCGGCCAGACTCGCAAGTCATCAAGGCTATCGGCGCACGTGGATTGGTATTCATCGGCTAGTCTCCGGGTTCAGGCTTTTTATCAGGGCTGCCAGGGTCGTTACGAGTAAGACGTGTTCTTCGGCGAGCACCTTGGCTGCCAGGGTTTCTGCCGTGTCGTCTGCAGACACGGGAATGATCCTTTGGGCGATAACCGGCCCTGTGTCGTAGTCTGCCTCAACCCAATGGACGGAAATGCCGGTTTCTTTGTCGCCCTGGTCTATGACTGCCTGATGAACGTGCATGCCATACATGCCGTGACCACCATGGCGAGGTAGTAAAGAGGGATGGACATTGATAACTTTGCCTCGAAAGTAGTCAAGGGTCTGAGGACCCAGTTTTTTCATGTAGCCGGCAGTAATGACCAGATCTACCTGGTGATCGCGCAACGCATTGAGGATCGCTCGGTCCTGGTCAATCGCTGCGGGATGTGTGGCATTGGAGATATGCAAGGCTGGAATGTTTGCCTCGCGAGCTCTACTCAGGGCGACGCTGCCACTGTTATTACTGATAGCAACGACTGGTTGAGCGTCGAGTTGGCCACGCGCACAGGCATCGATGATTGCCTGGAAATTACTGCCGCGATGCGACGCAAGAATACCGAGTCGAGTCATGTTGCCAAATGGGGTGCCTTCAGAGCGCGGGAGTGTACCATGGCTTTGGTTAAAAATGCTGCAAAGTTACTCAGGACCCGGCGTCTGTTTGAATTGCTCTCGAAGGACATTTTTTTGCACCTTACCCATCGTGTTTCTGGGTAGAGCCGGCAGAAAATGCACCCGTTTTGGTATTTTGAAGTTCGCCAGATGGTGTTTCAGGTAGTTGATGATATCAACTTCAGTCAACTCACGAGGCTCAAGGGAAATGACAATTGCCGTGACTGCCTCACCAAAGTCACTGTCGTGAACACCAATGACGGCAGATTCAACCACCCCGGGTAGCTTGTCGATAACGGATTCAATTTCTTTGGGGTAAACATTCAGGCCGCCACTGATGATCATGTCTTTGCTGCGACCGACAATGGCCACATAGCCTTCTGCATCCAGCTGTGCCAAGTCGCCCGTTTTGAAATAGCCGTCTGCGGTGAATTCTTCGCGGGTCTTGGCAGGCATGCGCCAATAACCCTTGAACACATTGGGGCCACGGATCTGCAACTCACCCGCCGCGCTTCCATCGGTGGGATTGCCCAGAGAATCAACGATCCGGGCCTGGACGCCCGGTAGTGCGGGACCTACGGTGCCCGGTTTGCGTTCGCCCTTCAAAGGGTTGCTGGTGTTCATGCCAGTCTCTGTCATGCCATAACGCTCTAATATTCGATGACCGGTAGCGGCCTCGAAGGCAGTAAATGTCTGTGGCAACAGAGGCGCGGAACCACTGGTAAATAAGCGCATTTTTCGGCAGGCGGCGTGATCCAGACCTGACTGCTTCAGAAGACGAACATAGTGGGTTGGAACGCCCATATAGACCGTAGCCTTAGGTAACAACTCGACAATCAGGGCAGGGTCGAATGTCGGCAAAAACAGGATCGGGCTGGCATTAAAGACGGCCAAGTGAGTGGCAACGAAGAGGCCGTGAATGTGGTAGATCGGCAGTGCGTGAAGGAGGACGTCGCCATGCTGCCAGCCCCAGGCGGAATGTAGTGTCTGGGCATTCGAGACCAGATTTTGATGAGTGATCATCGCACCCTTAGGCTGACCGGTGGTGCCGGAGGTATAGAGGATCACGGCAACATCGTTCGCTTGAGTTAATGGCGTCTCGAACTTCGGTGAGTCGTTGCCAGCGACCAGCGCCTCTGTCAGGCTACCGGCGCCTCGGCTATCGAGGGTGGCTAGCTGACAGGTTTCAGGCAGTAGTTGCTTGAACATTGACTCGACATTCGGGGCACAGATGACCAGGGCTGGCGCGGCATTCTCGACGAAATAAGCGACCTCATCTCGCCCGTAGGCGGTGTTCAATGGCAGATAGATCAGTTTTGCACGAAGACAGGCGAAGTACACAAACAGGCATTCGGCGGTTTTCTCAACCTGTACCATGACTCGATCGCCAGGCTTAAGGCCCATCCGCGTCAGTAGGTTCGCATATTGGCCACTGCGGTGATGCAGATCAGCATAGGAGTACAACGGCTGTCCTTGAGTGTCCAGTATGAAGGTGCCACCCGAGCTAAACTGTGCATGAAAGTGGGTATAGCAGTTTCGGTTTTCGATCCCATCCTGGTCTGTATCTAACATGGTATGACTCTCTTTTCCGCGAATCCTGAGTTTAAAAGATGCGTCCCAGTTTTAAATAGAAAGCGCGCTGATTTTTTTCAGTTTGTCCGTACCCTAAATAAATCGGACCCAGGGGTGAATCCACGCCCAAGATCAAGGCTCCACCGAAGATCAAGTCTCTCAAGTTCAGGTCTCGAGAGTTTTGCCAGACGTTGCCCGCTTCCAATACCACGGCCAGATGCATCGGCAGGTCGACGGGAAGAAGCCTTTGTTGGTTCAGACGCTGCATCCAGGTCAGGCTGAAATACGCAAGGTCACTGCCGACCAGCGCGCCATCGTAAAGCCCTGAGATTTGTTTGAAACCACCGAGACTGCTTTGAAAGTGCCGCCCTGCTACCGCGTCGAAGCTGCGCACAAACCGAGCGTTTAGCAGTATGGCATTGCGTCGCAGGGGGACGGCGTGGACACCGTCGAAATGCAACAGGCTGAACCTGTTAGCACTGGGGTCTGCTGAATAAACCTTCTCATAGCGCAGTGCAGCAAAGGTACCCTTGGAGGGAAAGTCCAGGTTGTCGAGGGTGTCCGCCTCAAGCTTTAGGTAATTGACACGGTCGCTGAATCGGCCGAGCGCCGGAGTCACGCCGATAGCAGTCTGGATTTCACCCTGGTGATGTTCGCTGCCGAGGCCGACGATCGCGATATTAGAGATCTCGAGTCCAAAAAATATCCCCGTCACAAGATCCTGAATCCGAAAACGGGATTGTAACTCGGCGTCGATAACATGATTAAGCTGGCGGTTGGTGTAGTGCAGGTAAGGCGTGGTAAAGAACGCTTGCTGGTAGTTGATAGGCAGGTAAAGCTCGGTGCGAAACAGCGACTCTTGACCGATTTGAAAAGCATTTAGCCATTCTCCACCGTAGCGGGTGATGGCGGACTTGCGATAATTTGCACCCAGAGTGTAGCTGCTCTCACCATCGATACCTGTATTCAGTTCGAAGCTGATGCCGAGTAAATCTTTACCCCAGGACCTTTCCCGTGTGACGATTCTCAGAAGATTTCCAGAGTCGTTTGGCTCGACTTCATAACCAACTGCTTCGAAGTACTGGTAGCCATAAATCATCTCCAAATCTCTCTCAAGCGCCTGGCTGTCGAGAGGTAGCCCCAGAGGCTGACTGATGTGAGCGCTAATCAACTCGGCGGATATGCTGGAATTATTGTCGAGTTGAACGTCAGTAATCAGGGGTGGGCTGTAGATGGGCTGGCCTGCCCTCGAAGCAGGTGTAGTGCTGGCCCAACGAGCGAGTGCTGTGTGATGAAGGTTGGTAGCCGAGTAGCCACGCTCGATCGCGACTGCGGCCTGTTCAAAGTCCATGTTGGAGATACCATCCAGCTCTGGTTCGATCAATATATCTTTGCTGCTGATTAGGGCGTATTGGCGTTTCAACTGGTTGAATGTCAGCAGCGTTGTCAATTGCTCAATAATTGGAATGACGGAGTTCAGTTGTGTGGCGGTAAATAGTGGCGTCGCAAGATCCACGGCAATCACTGAGTCGACGCCCAGACTCTTGGCCACATCGACGGGCATATTGTTGGCGATGCCGCCATCGACCAGCATCCTGCCGTCTATTTCCACGGGTGCAAACAGGCCGGGTATGGACATGCTGGCTCGAACTGCGGTCGCAAGTGATCCCTCGGCAAAGGTGACGGCCTCACCGGTCACCAAGTCTGCGGCCACGGCCCGAAAGGGAATCGGCAATTGATCGAAGTTACGAATCTGGCTGACTTCACTGAACAGACGCTGTAGCGTCAGCTGCAGGTTTTGGCCCTGGATCAAGCCTTTGGGCAGCTTGATCACGCCGCCGGCAAGTGTTGCCTGAGTGTTGACCAAATAATCGCGCGCGTCTTTTTTTCGACGATAGGAGAGACTGTTCCTGACCGGCTGATCTGTTAACGTCTGGTTCCAATCGATGCCGAGGAGGATACTCTCCAGTTCGTTCGGCGTTTTGCCCGAGGCATAGAGTGCGCCGACTAGCGCGCCCACGCTGGTGCCGACGATGGCGTGGACTTTAATATTACGTTCCTCCAGCGCACGAATCACGCCGATGTGGGCCATGCCTCTGGCACCCCCGCCGCTCAGCACCAGCGCGACGCTCGGTGCTTCCTCCTGGGCCATCAACTGCAGGCCGCATAAACTGGTTATGAGGGCTGCCAGGCAGCCTATAGAAGCTATCCGCATGAGCTTTCGAGGGTCGATAAGGAAGAGCAACAGTGTAACGGATTAGTCCTGGATTGGAATCTGGCGAAGGATCATGAGGGCTTCAGCGCGCGATTCCTTTGATCAGAGTGCTATACTAGGGACCCATTGATAGACAGAGACGGATTAAAAAGGATGAAGTTAAGCGTAATAGGCTATCTGCTGTTGCTCGGGGTAAGCGGCTCCGGTTATGCCTCCACCTTGACTGTGGAGGCTGCCTGGGCGCGCGCGACGCCGCCAGGTGCCCCTGTCGGTGCTGTATATATGGATTTATTTAATGCTGGTAAGGAGGCGATAACCGTCAATCAGATCAAGACCTCGGTCGCGCGCATGGCTCAGATTCATAGCACCTTGAACGTCGATGGCGTGATGCGCATGCGCTCTGCTATGCCCCTCACTATCGGTGCCAGTGAGCGTCTCAGTTTGGCGCCTGGTGGCATGCATGTGATGTTGATGGGCTTGAGCCAGCCCCTTGCTGCGGGCGCCACTTTCAACCTGGATCTGGGGCTAGCCAATGGCGAAAACTTGAGGGTGGAAGTCCTTGTCGGTCAAGCCGCGCAGATGTCCAGACCAGAGACGGTTTCTGCGCCTTAGCGTCCGGCTCCTTAACTATCAGCTCCTTAACTATCAGCTCCTTAACTACCAGCTCCTTAACTACCAGCTCCTTAACTTCCAGCTAGGGTGTCTCGCTCAGAAGCACGCCCTGCTCGGCAAGCGCCTGTACTCGAGTCTCGTCATAGCCCAACCAGTTGGTCAAGACTAACGTATTATGCTCGCCTTGCCGCGGCGCGCCACCGCGGACTCCGCTGCTGGCCGCAGAAAACCGATAGGGGCTTTGAAATACTCGCCGTGTGCCGCCCTGACGGTCATCAATCGCGACGATACTGCGGCGATGAGCCAGCACTGCTGAGTTTTCAAGATAATCGGTGGTTGAGGTGACGTTGCCCCAGGCGATATTGGCTTTGTTCAACGCCTTGATGAGAGCCTCTCGATCGGTGAAACTCATGAGAAAGTCAGCGACAGCCCGACGCCGTGCGCTGATTTTGGCTTCGAGTGAGGCATCTGCGACCGCTGGCTCTTGAACCTTGAGAACAGCGACCAGCTGGCGCCAGATGTGCCGAAAGTCACCGGCCATGATGATTCGACCGCCGCAGGTATCCCAGACCTCGCTGGCACCATTATTGATGGGGGCAGGCTCCAGATAATAGTGCGTCTGGTCGTCGGTCGCGAGCATGGTATCCACCATGGCAATATCCAGGTGTTGTCCTCGACCGGATCGATGCCGCTGATGTACGGCAGCCAGCAAGCCCACCAGGCCGTGTAAACCGGCGTTTGTGTCGGCGATGGCCAGGCACAGTTCGACGGCGTTGCCGGCGCTCTTTGCCGCTTGCCTGTCGATGGTGCCGGTTTCAGCGTGAATGATCGGTGCGTAAGCGGCACGCTGTGATTCTGGGCCAGTTTGGCCGAAGCCTGATATGGAAAGCATAATCAACCGGGGATTGATAGCCTGCAGTATTGGCCAGTCTAGGCCAAGTCGGTGCATGACGCCGGGGCGAAAATTTTCGATCAGGATATCTGCCTGACTGGCTAAGTCCTTGAGTAATGCGGTGCCCTGCGGCTGACGCAAGTCGATGCTGATATTCTGCTTGCCCGCGTTCTGTTGTTGATAATAGCTTGAGATAGTGCCGACCTGATGCCCCCAGTTACGGGTGACATCAAGTTCGGGTGGCTCGACTTTAACGACCTCAGCGCCCAGGTCAGACAGCATTCGTCCGGCAAAGGGTCCGGCCAGTACGCGAGAGAGATCCAGTACTTTAAGGTCTGACAAAGGGTATTCGTGTGACATTCGCGTTAACTCCAGTCGCTGAAGATTCGATAGTACTGCACTGACACGAGAGCGCAAAATGGGGGTGTCGATAAGCACCGCGAGTGCTAAAGTAAAACGCGAATGAGTCCACCTTTTTAAGCCACTTTAGGCGAGTTATTGACAGGAGCGCGCGTGACGACCGAACCAAAGATGGAGTCCTGGCAGGTTCTCGAGCAACAAGCACCGACCTTGGCGAGTTACGGCAAGGCCAGGCTAGATGGCAAGGTAGCCTATCTGGCGACTATCCGTCAGTCGGGCTGGCCGCGTACGCATCCCGTTACGCCCATCATAGGCGCTGGTCGCTGTTTCTTCTTTGCCGATCCAGACTCGCCAAAGGTCCGCGATCTGCTGAACGTCGGCAAATATTGCCTGCACTGTGGCATGAGTGATAACTCAGGCAGCAGTGGCGAATTTCAGGTCACAGGAGTCGCGGTCCAAGTTACCGATCCATCGGTCAGAATGGCCGCTGAAGCAGTGAGTAATTTTCGACCTGCGGCGCGTTTCGTTCTATTTGAACTACGATTAGGCGAAGTCCTGGCGACGGCCTATCCAGGGGGGCGAGCTGATCGACAACGCTGGAGTGCCGGTCAGGCAGCAAAATGATCCTCGCCGTTCAAAGGGTGCCTGCGACCGCTGACGCCTTGGCGAATGTCCTGACTATTGCACTGCGAACAGGAGTCTGAAAGAGTGGACGGAATACACGATCTGGGAGGTAAGCACGGTCACGGTAAAGTCGAATTTACACCGTCAGCCCCGGTGTTCCATGCACGCTGGGAAGCTGCCGTTTTTGCTATGGTGAATGCTGGCGCGCGGGCAGGCGCCTGGAACAATGCGGACCGCTTTCGCCATGCAGTAGAGCGCATCGATCCAGTGGCCTACCTGTCTCATGGTTATTATGGTCGCTGGCTCGGCGGGCTTGAAACCCTGTTAGTAGAAGCTGGAATTATTACGACTGAAGAACTCGAAGCGCGGCTGCCCGGCGACCTTCAAGCAGCAACAATGCGTTCCAATGGGCGAATAGCCGCGCGGCCCGAGACTGCACCTGATCCAGTCGGTCCTATGCCTCAGGCTACTGGCAGTCAGCGCACCCTGTCTGAGTCGGCTCAGTTCCATATCGGTGACCGGGTCATCACCACTGCGGAGGTGAAGCCGGGTCATACTCGCCTGCCGGCGTATGCGCGAGGCAAAGTGGGCCAGATAACCTCAGAACACGGCGCTTGGATCTATCCTGATACCAATGCGCATGGTCTGGGTGAGTGTCCAAATTATCTTTACACAGTGTCGTTTAAGGGCGCTGAATTGTGGCCAGGGGGCGACCCGCTGCTGACAGTCAGTCTGGACTTGTTCGAGCCTTATTTGGCGCAAGTCGTCTAATCATGATCAGAGCCAGGCCTGCAAGAATAGGCTCCAAGCCCGTTTGCCGGATTGCCCGTTTGTCCATTGAACCACAGAGTCACAGTACCGCGAGGAGCGTCACTAATGTCGGAGCCCCATGATCATCATGAAACCCCACCTCAGGCGATCCGTGCTGAGGCACTGGAATCTCTGCTCATGGAAAAAGGCCTGCTGGCCGCCGGCGCGGTTGATGCCGTGATCGCCCGCTATGCCGAGCGAGTGGGGCCTATGAATGGTGCTCGAGTTGTTGCTCGTGCCTGGTGTGATGTCGATTTCAGGCGCCGTTTGCTGCTGGATGGCACTGCAGCAATCAGTGAGTTTGACCTTGAAGGTGGACAGGTTGAGAAACTGGTGGTGGTTGCCAATTCTGCGAAGGTTCACAATGTCGTGGTTTGTACTCTTTGTTCCTGTTATCCATGGGCTGTGTTGGGTCTGCCGCCGACCTGGTATAAGGATCCGGCCTATCGTTCTCGAGTTGTTCGTGAGCCGCGTTCGGTGCTGCGAGAAATGGGCCTTGATCTTCAGGATGACGTGCAGATTCGAGTCTGGGACTCAAGTGCGGAGGTGCGATATATGGTGCTGCCCGAGCAACCCTTGGATACCTTCGGTATGGCGGAAGCGGACCTGGCGGAGCGAGTGAGCCGAGATGCTATGATAGGAGTCGCCCGTTGATGGTCGATCTGATGACAGATGCTGGTAGTGAAGACAGTTTTTTGGTGCCTGAATTAACTGGTTTAGGCGCGCCACCCATGGCGAATGGTGAGTTGCTGTTTGAACAACCCTGGCAGAGTCGCGCCTTTGGCATGGCGCGAGCGCTGTGTGAGGCGGGTGTTTTCACTTGGGATGATTTTCGACAATTGCTGATCGTCAATATTCAGAGATGGGAGCAGGATAGTGGAACACAAACCTACGCCTATTATGATATTTTCCTGCAGACTTTAACGTTGCTGTTGGTGAAAAAAGGGCTGTGCCCTCAAGCTGAGTTGGATAACCGCCAGCACCAACTGGCAGAGAGGCCACATGGGCATGATCACTGACTTGCTGATCGATGGTCGGCAACAGATACTGATGTTATATACCCGCTCATCGGCGCTTGATTCTGAGACCATTGCTTGGGCATTCTATGATGGTACTGGTGCGACCACTCACTATGCTGGCGACTCGAGCGAGGTACCCTTTGCCTCCGCTTTGGTCGCCATGCAAGCGGGCTGGCGAGTTCTTCAAGTCTCTCAGCTGAACCCTCCGTATCCAGGGTCTGAGTATCAGACCAGCTATTTGCCCTTTGAAGTGATGTTGGAAAAGTGGGTGAAATTTGATGGAAACTAATCCTGTAGCTCGAAAAGACTTGTTGTCTACGGCTGATATGGCGCGCTTCGTTGCTCGCGGATTTTTGCGTTTTGATGGCATTGTACCGAATGACATCAATCAGGATTTTCTCGAACTCGTCGTTAATGGTGCAGTTTTCAGTCACCCACCCGGTACCCCTCTGTATGATTGTTATCAGCAGTGCTCGCCGGTCAAGGCCATGCTGAAACTGCCCAAGGTTGCTGGCATCATTCAGAGTCTCGTGGGTTTGAATCCAACCTTTGATCATCATGCAGTACATCATTGTCCACCTGGCCAGCTGGTAGCCCAGGATACTCACGCAGACTCGATAATTGATACACGAGAAGCTGCGTTCGATATCCAGCTTATGTATTACCCGCATGAAGTTACTGCTTGCATGGGAGGTACCCGCTATGTACCTGGCAGTCATTTTCGTCGAATCAATGAGATGGCGATTGCGCGCTATCAAAACATTGTCGGCCAGCAACACGTGGTATGTCCCGCGGGAACACTTTTGGTCATGCACCATGGCATCTGGCACGGCGGTGGTCGAAACCAAAGTGATGAGTCGCGCTATATGTTGAAAATTCGGTTGAATCCCACCTGTCGACAGGTACTGCTATGGAATACCGATGATCTCGCAGAAAGCTCAGTAGGGCCTGCGGCGATTTTTGATCCAGACGCCTATCGGCACAAGGATCGGGTTCAAACGATTTTTGAGCGATCGGAAAAATGGTTTCCATTGGATGAAAGTCGACTCGAGACGGTCAACCGGATTCGGCTCTGGCGGGCGTTGGTTGGTGACCCTCAATTCGACGGTCATTACTGGCTGAGTCGCGTAGAAAACCAGCCTCAATAAGACAATAGGGGGGCTGACTCCATGAGCATCATTAAAGGGTCTCGACGGCTGTGCTAAGATGAAGGCCCCAGAATAGTTGCGACTATGATAGTAATAGTCGCCCCTTTCAAAGGCGCCAATTTCTGTGGCTCGGAACGTTTAAACCGAGTGAGCAGAGTTACTGACCAGGGCGATAGCATGAGCAAAAGCAATACAGTAGCTACATTGGCAATGTAATGCCTGTAGCAATAGTCTGCCTGTTAGCTAACAAGCATGACTGACCGCATCTGACATCACCTGCACTCGAACTAAAACGGAGATTCAACTTGGATAATTCAATCATCATATTAGTGGTCATTGTGATCGGTTTGCTGGTTTTCGGGATCTCGATTTACAACCAATTGGTTGCTCTCAAAAACCGCTACAAAAATGCCTTTGCTCAGATAGAGGTGCAGTTGAAGCGACGTTACGATCTGATACCTAATCTGGTTGAGACGGCGAAAGGCTATCTCACTCATGAGCGCGAAACCCTTGAAGCAGTGACCAAGGCGCGGGACGCGGCGGCGAACGGACTGGCCGATGCCGCGCGAGATCCGAGCAATGCGGATGCGCTGAAAAAGCTCGCGAGTCAGGAACAGGTGTTAGGTGGTGCTATGGCCAAGTTTAACATTGCGATGGAGGCTTATCCTGAGCTCAAGGCAAACCAGAATATGATGCAACTTTCGGAGGAGTTGACCAGCACTGAGAACAAAATCTCCTTCGCACGTCAGGCCTTTAACGATCAGGTGATGGCCTACAACACCTATCGACAGTCATTTCCCAATGTGATCTTAGCCAATTTTTTTGGTCATGGATCAGATGCCGGCTTATTGGAGTTCGCCGACAGTGCCGAAATTCAGCAGGCCCCGGGTGTTTCATTCTAGCTGGGGTGAGATGACTCATGGACTTTTTTCAGTCTCAGGACAATGCGCGGCGTAACACCAAGCTGCTGCTTGGACTCTATGCGGCGGCGGTCATCAGTATCATTGTACTGACCAATATCTTGTTGATTGCGGTGACAGTGTTCTTCGATAGCTCTGCACTAAGCACGGGTACGCTACGCTATGACTGGGAGACGTTTTTGATAGTCAGCCTAATGGTCGTTATGTTGATCGGACTGGGCAGTCTCTATCGCATCCATTCCTTATCAAAAGGGGGGGCAGTAGTGGCCGAAATGCTTGATGGCCAGTTGCTCATAGACCCGCGGGAAAGTCTTGAAAAGCGCAGACTGCTCAATATCGTTGAGGAGATGGCGATCGCTGCCGGAACGCCGGTGCCACCTGTCTATATCATTCCAGATCAGTCGATCAACGCTTTTGCTGCTGGCTATTCACCGGGCGATGCGATTATCGGTGTGACCGAGGGCGCTCTGCAAAATCTCAACCGTGATCAGCTGCAAGGCGTGATTGCACATGAGTTCAGTCATATTCTTAACGGCGATATGCGGCTGAATATTCGGTTGATGGGGGTGCTCTATGGCATCTTGATGCTGACGGTGATCGGTCGAATCGTACTGAATGGCAGTCGAGTTCGCTCCTCGTCGAAGCGTGGTAGCGGTGGTGCCATATTAGCGGTCGGGCTTGGGCTGTTTATTTTAGGTTATCTGGGTAAATTCTTTGGTACCCTGATCAAGGCGGCCGTCAGTCGGCAACGAGAGTACCTTGCCGATGCCTCCGCGGTCCAGTTTACCCGTTACCCTCAGGGTATCAGTGGTGCACTGAAACGAATCGGTGGTTATGCTCAGGGGACGGTGCTCTCCAACCCGGAAAGTGAAGAGGTTAGTCATGCGTTTTTTTGTAGTGGTATCAAATTTGCGTTCGGTGGCCTGACATCGACCCATCCGCCTTTGGCTGACAGAATTAAACGACTTGAACCGGATTGGAATGGTGAATACCTGTTTGAGAATGCGCCGGAGCCTGCGACTCAGGCAAGCCCAGATGCGTCACTGACTTCAAGTTTTGCGGGCGAGTCTACTCGTATCAATGCTGACCGAGTCTTTCAGGCCATGGGTCGACCGGGTAACGATCAATTGTCGCATGCCAGAAGTTTACTGGCTTCGATTCCAGATGATTTGCTGAATGCCGCCCATGAAACCTTCTCCGCTCGAGCCATTGTCTATCTTTTGCTGCTTGACCAGGACTCATTGATTAAGGCGCGTCAACTACGCATTTTGGAACAGGCAGCAGATTCGGCTGTGTTGAGACGATTAGGCGAGCTTTTGCCAGTGTTACCAAGTATTCAACCGGCTATGCGCTTGCCGCTGCTTGAGATTGCCATGCCTTCCTTGCGGCAACTGACTCGCGGCCAGTTTGAGGTCTTCAAGGCTAATATTCTTAGTCTCATCAAAGCGGACCAGATGATGAGCTTGAGCGAGTGGGCGCTGCAGAAATATGTCAACAAGCATCTTGCCGAGGCCTTTGATGGCAAGCATAGTCGCACGCGGTATAAAAGTTATTCGGTGGTGCAAGAACATTGCGCGCTACTGTTGTCGGTATTGGCTTATAGCGATTCAGCTGCGTCAACAGAGCCGACTGTCGCCTTTGCCATGGGGCGGAACCTGCTGGGTCTGGATATTCAGCTTGTCGACAGGGCAAGCTTGAATCTGAAGGATCTGGATAACAGCGTTGATACCTTGGCAGCGCTTCGACCATTGCTGAAACCAAAGCTTTTAAAGGCCTGTATAGCAACCATCACGGCAGATGGTCGCGCTAGTCCGTTAGAAGTTGAGTTGGTCAGAACCATCGCAGACTCTCTTGATTGCCCGATGCCTCCCATCGTGGCTCAGTCATCAATGTGATTGATTTCCAGTGATTAGTGCCTGGAGATTTCCTTAGTGACGAAAATAGCCTATCGTTAGCGGCAATCCGCGAATCGTGTCACTGCTCAGTGAACCGAGGCTGATTCTGGCGAAGTTCAAGGGAGTCTAAATTGCAAAGATCAAAAGCATCAAGAGTCTTTTCAAAAGTCGCTTTGATAGTAGGTTCGTTCTTTCTTGCCGGACTGCAGGCTCAGACACAGGTGCCATTGGATGCAACGATAGCGCCGCAAACAACGGCCCCCCTGAGCATCGCAGCCTTGACTGAGTCCCTGGGTGGCAAGGGTGCGGGAGAGCAATTTTTGCTGGGCTATCAGGATGGAGTCCCGTTTCACCGAGTTGCGATCAAAACACTAGCGCATGCTGATGTGGACATCACCGTCGATGGTAAAGTCGATGAGGCTATCTGGCAGACGATCAGCTACTACGACAATATGATTGTGTCAGTGCCCAACAAAGGTACTCCAGGCGAATATGCGACGCAGATCAGAATGTTGGCGACCGAGAAGGGTCTGTATGTCAGCAGTGTCATGAGTCAACCGAAAGAAACTTTAGTCAAGCGCTTCTCCACGCGAGATGACTTTATAGACAGAGATACATTTGGCATCACCTTGGATTTGTCTGGCGAGGGCCTGGTGGGTTACTGGTTTATAGTCGCTCTGGGCAATAGCTTGATGGACGGCAAGGTATTGCCGGAAAGAAATTATCAGCGGGACTGGGATGGGCCCTGGATCGGTAAGTCTGCAGCCCGTCAAGATGGTTGGAGCGTTGAAATGTTCTTGCCTTGGTCGATGATGAATATGCCTGATACTGGCACTATGCGAAACATAGGTTTTGCCGCCAGTCGACAGGTGTCTTCGACTAACGAGCGCTATCAGTGGCCCGGCTATCCTTATACTTCCTCGAAGTTTGTCTCTGCCTTGAATCAAATGGATGTTGAGGGTGTTTCTCCTCGGCAGCAGTTCTCAGTAATTCCCTATATCTCGACAACGATTGACGATGCGATACATGAAACGGATTACCGAGCGGGAGCGGATATATCCTGGAAGCCGTCGCCAAAATTTGAGATGACAGGTAGCTTGCTGCCAGATTTCGGAGCAGTTGAGGCAGATGATGTGGTCCTGAACCTCACGGCTGCAGAAACCTTTTTTCCTGAGAAGCGCCTGTTTTTCCTTGAGGGTAACGAGGTTTTTGATACGTCGCCACGTGCCAACGTAGGGAACATTTATCGCGTAGTGACTAACGATGACTTCAACACGACTTCTCGAAAGGTCTCGTTGAGTGATTATGTGCCAGCGCCAGTCTCTCTGATGAATACTCGAAGGATCGGCGGTACGGCGAATCAGGTAAACCTACCCGAGGGTATTACCCCTGCTCGTGGCGAGCGAGACCGCCCCACGGATTTGCTGGGTGCGGCAAAGTTGACCGGTGCCGTGGGTGATTTACGCTATGGGATTCTTGGTGCGTTTGAGGACGACGTGAATTGGTTTGGTCTTGATAGTCTCGGTGAGTCGGTCAAGATCGAAGACCAGGGCAGGGATTTCGCGGTTACTCGGCTACTCTATGAAAATGTTGGTAAAGACAAGCGATCAATTGGTTATCTTGGCACTTTGACTTCAGGCGCTCGATACGACGCTGTTGTTCATGGCATCGACAGCCATTATACAAGCAGTGCCGCGAACCTGATTGTTGATGCACAACTGGTGATGAGTGAAGTCGATGATGTACAAGGTTACGGTGGTCTGTTTGACCTGCTGTATGCTTCTAGCAAGAGCCTGCGCCATAAGTTCGAGTTGGACTACATGGACGAGAAGGTCAATTTCAGTGACTTGGGCTTTCTGCGGCGAAATAACTATGCAAGTGCGCGCTATGTATTGAGCTATGAAAAGCAGAAGCTAAGCCAGTCAGTGAGCAATTTTCGCACAACATTGCTGCTCGAGAAGCAACGAAATGTCAGCAAGCAGCAAACTGTCAACAGTGGCGTCTATTGGCGTACCTCGATGATCCTACCCGGAAGAAATTCGTTGCGAACTGCTGTCGCCTATTTCCCCAGCCGTTTTGAAGACCTGGATAGTCGCGGCAACGGCGCCTACCGAGTCGATGAGGGTGGCTGGTTTAATGTCAACCTGGCGACTGATGCGGCGGCGGTGGCAAGCTATTCGGCGAGTATCGGTGCGGCAACCGAGGATCTTGGCGATTGGACCTACAATGCAAGCTTTGGGGTCACCCTTCGACCGCTGGACTCTGTCTCGATCGAATTTGACGCGGTCTATAAGCGTCGTCACGGTTGGCTCGTCTACCAGGGCGGGCGTAATTTTGGTAGTTATGAGGCGACTGAGTTGCAACCGGGTATAAAGCTCAACTGGTTTGCGACGCCGAGTCATCAGTTCCGATTGTCGCTTCAGTGGGTTGGTGTTCAGGCGAGGGAAAATGGTTTTTGGGCGGTGCCTGAGGGTGATGGAGCGCTGGTACCGGGAGAGCGAACTAAATCCAGCCACGACTTTACCGTGAGCATGCTCACGGCTCAGGCCCGATATCGTTGGGAAATAGCGCCGTTGACAGATTTTTATCTCGTTTACAATTTAGGCAACTCGTTGCCGAATCAGGTGAATTCAAGTTTTGACGATCTCTTTGACCAAACCCTCCGCGATCCGACTATGAGTCGTCTTGTTGCGAAGTTGCGATACCGATTCGGAGAGTAGCCTGAACGCTGTGCGGGCGTTAAGCATGGTAATTACTGGGCGCCAAAGGTGCCGGGACGAAATTTATGGCAGATTCTCAACCCTTTGAAGGGCTAAAGGTCGTTGAGTTTGGTCAGTTTGTTGCCGTGCCATTCTGCGGCCAGTTGCTCGCAGAAGGTGGTGCGGAGGTTATCAAGATAGAGTCACCGGACGGCGACCCTAATCGTCACATGGGCGAGATAGTCCCTTTTGAGTCGCGTATTTTTCTGTCGCGCAATCGCGGTAAGCACGCACTACCATTAAAGCTCAGTGACGCAAAAGCACAGCCCGTGGTTGATGCCTTGCTGGCCTGGGCTGACGTGGTGCTGATGAACTTCAGGCCCGGTCTCGCCGAGAAGATGGGTATAGACGCGAAATCCCTGTTGGCGCGATTTCCGCGACTGATTATTGGCGAAGTGACGCCCTTTGGTAAACGGGGACCAGATGCTGACTTGGCTGCCATGGATATCGTTGTGCAGGCTCGAAGCGGACTGATGGCCGCCATGGGAAGAGTCGTTGACGGTCGACCGGCACCTGGAGATCCTGTGATATCTGACTATATGGCAGCAACCTCGCTGGCCTTTGGCGTCAGTTCGGCATTGTTTCGGCGCGAGCGTACCGGTAAAGGCGGGATAGTGGATGTCAGCCTGATGCAGTCGGCGATGACCTTGGCAAACAATCAGCTTATTCGCTCAGAGGATCTTGATCGAGAGAAGCATCAAATTGTTATAGATCAGATTAATCAACAGCGGATCGAGGGCGCAAGCTTCGAGGCCCAGAGCGCGACTTTGCCCTCGGCGCGGATGTTGGCGTTAACCTCGATCTATTTCCGCACCTTTGACACCAGTGACGGTTGTATCGCGATTGCCTGTGCCAGCCACGGTCTGCAGGAACGATTCGCGAAAGCCTTGGGGTTTTCTGATCGATACTCGAGTGAGGCAACCACAGGCAGTCGTGATGAGCAATACTACGCAGATTTGCAGGGCCAGGTCGAACGCCTGATTCGCGCGCGAACCAGTAATGCCTGGATCAACATTTTGCAGGAAGCGGGTGTTCCGGTGTCTACGGTAAAGTTCCCTCTGGAGTTGTTCGAAGATCCGCAAACAGCTGCCAATGAGATGTTTTATGTCTTTGAACATTCGACTGCGGGTAGATTTCGAGCCCTGTCCCCGCCAGTCAAACTCAGTGGCGGGGGGTTTCAACCGCAAGGCGCCACGCCGCCCTTTGCGACAGAAACTCGATCATTGCTGGCCCAGCTGGGCTTTAGCACAGATCAGATTGATGATCTGATTGCACAAGGCGTCAGCCGTGAACGGCCTCAGTAGAGGTTTTGAAGCGGATAGCCTGCGATTGACCAGTTGTTGTCGGCGAGTCGTTGATGCCATCATTTGATGCGATGAGTTGATGCGAGTCGTTGATGCGAGTAGTTGATAGCAGGTTCGATCCTTCAGGACCCTAGTGAGCAAAACACTGATCTAGTCGTGCTTCAAATACTGTTTGGAGGTGCCGTCTGGACCAGATCGAATGATCGCAACTCTGGAAATACCTGTTGCATGCGGCTCTCCGCTATCTGCAGTGCCGCCATCTGGGTGCATAACCCCTGTGCTTTCTCCTCAAGCCTGGCCGCCTTGATTTCTATCATGGACTCCAGCTCACCACCGAGATTCTCCAGACGCGTGGCGAAGCTTGAAAGGCGCTGTTCAAAGCTCCCCTCACCAGTGCTCACGGTCTGGCCCAGATTCGTGATGAGAGCGCCCATAATGGAAGTGATTAGGGTGGGCTTGGCGTCATTGATCACGCTATCGAGGGTCTGGAGCATTTCACCGGAGCTGCCGCTGAGCCTTGACGTTTGTGAGTCTCGACTAACCTGATTGTTGATTTCGGCCCTGATGGCAGCTATTGCTTCTGTCAGCTTGACTGGGGGTTCTGTGCCAGCCAAGCTCAAAAAGACCTCGCTCACAGCCTCCACGCCAATCTCCACTGCGTCCAGGGCTAAGTCGACAATGACGGGAATCACAGTTCTAACCTGTTCCTGGTAGTTAGCAACGGCCTGACGATCACCCGCATCTATTTGAATGGCGGAATCATTGAGTAAGACTTGATTGTCACGAGTGATTTCCAGGCGGCGACCCGCGGCATCGGTGACGAGAAGGCGATCAGTCGAAACTGTCACCTGACCGGCAAGTTGCAGATGGCAGCTATTGACTTCATCGCCGTGGGCGCGGGAAACGATGGTGACCATCGAAATATAGCCGATGAGCATGACCAGTAGGGCTTTTTTCATTTCAGGACTCGACCTTTTAGCTTTGTGTTGAATTAGCTTTGTATGGAATAAATATCAGCAAATTTCGGGCCACTTGGTCTAAGTCGTTGATGGAAATAGATATAGAGATTTGTGTCAGCCAGGCTTCGCGTTTGACCTGGTCTCATCGACCATATTTTGGCGCAGGACCGGATGTGACTAAGGACTGCGAACGATCAGAGGCGTCAGCCGCGAGGGCTTTGCGCACAGCAGGGTTCACGACCGATCTTCAACTTCTACCTGGTTGATATTGAGCTCTGAGACCACTTTTTTGACGCCCTTGGTTTCCTGTGCAATCTTAATTGCAGTCTCTTTTTGGGCAGTGGTGGCGACTTTGCCCCTCAGTGTCACGACCTGGTTGTAGGTGTCGACATTAATATTAAGCGACTTGATGTCTCGTTCGCCGATCAGGCGAGTCTTGATAGAGGCGGTAATCGAAGCATCGTCGACTATTTGGGCCGCGCTGCGTTCATCTTTGCCCACCAAATAACCGCCGGCTGCGGCACCGCCGGCCACGACGGCAACACAGCTGGAGAGCAGATTGCTGGTGAGCAATAACAGTAGTAGTGTGCGGGCTAGTGTCATCAAGATGTTCCTCAGGTTACATGACGCTCATAATAGACTTTTCAGCCGTTGTTTGCGACTGGCTGTGGCTTTGAGGGGCCCGGCCAGGCCTTTTAGTCGACGTTCAACCAAACGCTTAGTTCGTTCGTCAGCGGAACAGGTACTGGCCCGGCTACAAGCAAGTCTTGCCAATTCAAGTGCTTGGCCCCATGTGTGGCAACCAGTCGTTGGGCTCGAAGCATACCCAGGTAGGGCGCAGCCATAGCGGCTGGCCGAAAGCGCACCTCGTCAATCAGTCGCGGCGCAATGCTCAATGGGGTCGGAGTGTTTGCCAGCAGGAAATCGATGGCCTGCTGCCGAGACCAGTTCAATGCGTGAATCCCTGTGTCGATGACCAGCATGGCAGCGAGCTCGGCATTCATGGCGACTAGTCCAAGCGAGTCCAATGACGCAGAGCCGGGGTTTTCAAGCGCCAGATTGGTCAGGTATAAAGACCAGCCAGAAAAATAACCTGGGTCATCAGCTGAGCTGAGTAGCGTCGAAAAACGCCGAGGCTGAAGTCTTACCTGATGCATGCCGGGTATGGTGTGATAGTAGGTCTGGGCAGCGAGTTGATACTCGCTGGGCGATGCCTCTCCAAAATTGATCAGCATTTGCGCCAGCGAATCGCTGGGTTGTTGATATTCGATGGGCAGCGCATAAAGGCTCAACAGGGGACCCGCGGCGACAATCTCAAGATTCGTGAATCCCGCAGCACCGACCCATGCCGGTGCGACCGCCTCAATAGCGAGAATCTGATCGGTTACCCGGGACAAATATTGCTGTTTCTTGGCGTCGCTGAGGGTCGAGCTCAGGGTTTGGCTGGCGCGCATTTCGTCATAGAGCACGCCAGCGCTGCGTGCTGGGTAGAGGTGCTGCCATTGAGCGCTCAGAGCGGTTTGAATCCGCTTGAGTTCCGTCAGACCCAGGTTGTGGACCAACTCGGCGGAAGGCTCATCGGCGCTGAAGCGAGCAAGTCGATAGCGGTAATAAGCGCTATCTGTACCCTGATGAGTTGGTCTGGATGCACAATTGATGCTGGCACTAAACTCTTGAAGGGCCGGCAGGATTGTCGCCTCTAGACTTGCTTCAAATTGATCGAGATAGCTGCGACGAGTCGGACTCGGCAAGCCCATCTCTGTCAATCGATAGTGCAATTCGGCACTGAGCGCTGTAGGTTTGCTAAGAGATTGAAGCTGATTTTGAAGCGTCAGGCACTCGACTTCAGTCATGTTTTCCTGCAAAGCGAATGGCTGATGAAGCGAGCGACTGAGCAGGTTCAACTGTAAAATTAAAGGCTCAAGTCCTGACTCAGGGCTGATTGGGTAACTCTGAAGCAGTCGCAGCAGGTCTGTATGAGGCCCATGAAAAGGTGAAATCGCATGATCTTTTGATGAGAATCTCGCTCGCTGTTGAAGCATCAAGTGTGCATAGCTCAGTAATTTAAGACGCAGCAGTCGATTCGAATCAAGGTATTGTTTATCGACACTGTGAATTTGAGCCTGGTACTGATTCAGAAGCCTGAGCTTGCCCTCAACAGCGCGGATATCCAGAAACTCAAGGTTCAGTCCATTATTCGGCAGCTGGGCAATCTCTGAGTCTAAATGCGCCAACAGGGCGTCGGCGATACTGTTTTCAAAATCCTGCATAAGCTGAGTAGGCGCTGGCGCAGAATAGGGCGTCGTTGAATCTGCCTGAGCGAAGCAGGTGCTAGCCGTAATCGCCAGCAGCAGACCTAGCGTTCGAGCCAAGCGCAGGCTACAGGTTTGAAAATCCGACGGGCAGACGGCTGGGGTGATTAAACGCCTGAAGCCAACTGCTAATTCGTGCGCGACTACCGGTAAAAAGCAGAGTCCTGTCATAGGGGTCATCATGTTGAGGGTCTAAAGCGATGGTTTTAATGGTCGACAACGAGTTAGCGCGCCAGAGAGTTCTCAATATTGCTGACGATCTGGTTGAGTTCATAGACCGGTGTGGTAGTTGAGGCTAACAATGCTTGGCCCTCGACGATGAAAGCTGGGTTTTTGATGGCCTTGAGGTTAACCAGCAGATTCAAGCGAGAGGATTGGATGCAGGATAGCAATAAACTCGCTGCAACCCCGACGTCCGTCAGCAAATTCTTATTGCCTCGGTCAAGCAACTGCCGAGCGGTGGGCAGTAATGCCATCGATACCTTGATCATCTCACTGGGTGGGCCAGCCGCCGTCTCCAGTGCCTGCTGCAGAGCAGCCGTTTTCAGCTGTTTAGTGGCGGCGTCCTGAGAGGGTAAACCATAGGCTGTCATCACGGCGTTAAAGCCTGTGATATCGGCTTCTGTGAGGCTCAGATAGCGCCTGCTACTGGCCCGACAGGTGGTGATGATTGTCTGGATGGGTAGCTCATCTTCTTTGCTGTATTGTGCCACCATGCCCAGTAGCGCCGCAGCTTGGGCGCCGGATATGCCAGCCGCAGCGCCACCCCCGGGGGTCGATGTTTTGCCAGCAAGTCGCTGCAGGTAGGTGTCAATGGACTGGTCGGAGAACATCGCTCAGCCTCCGTGGAAATTTGTATACAAACGAACCGTATTCCGCATACACATGGCGACGGTCATGGGCCCGACCTTTGGAATATAGATATTGGTATGAGTCTCAATGTCCTCGGCGAAATTCGGCAGGCTGGAAAAATTCAAGCAAACTGTGTTGGGCCTGATTTCGGCACAGCGGATCTTTTCAAAGTGTTTGCTGGGAACACCGGTTATCACTATGTCGGCAGTTGCCAGAGCCTCTGAACGGGTGATTTCTATCTCTGCAGGCTTGGCATTACGAAACAGCAGTGGTCCGTTAACATCGAAAGAATAGACATCAGCGCCGTCGTTGGAGAGCATAACGGCTAAGGGTCTGCCAATGACTTCGCTACGATTGAATATGGTGACCGTCTTGCCCTCGATAGGGCGTGCGGCAACCTCGTTGTATACGCCTATCTCCGAGAGCATTTTGATGATGGCCAGGGGAGTGCAGGGCAGTAAGGCTTTTTTCAAAGGGTCATCGGAAACGGCGAGACGGTCATTGTTGTAGAGTTTTCGAGTCCAATATTGGCTGCCCGCCTCTATGTCTTTTCGGTAATCCACCAGGTTTCTGAGATAACTGTCCTGTTCGTTATGAAACACGGGGAAATAAATAAAAATGCCGTGTACACCTGAGTCGGCATTGAGTGCGAGTATTTCATTTTCAAGTGACAGCCGTTCTATGTGGCGCAGATCATAGTCGATACCGATGGCATCGAATTTTTGTTGGGTCGCTCGCGCATAGGCAAGAGAAGGCTTGTCATCGCCGGTAATTAGGCCGACGACCTTGATTCGAGTAGGGATCTGTTCAACCAGAACTTTTACCTCGGCCACATATTTTTCAGCGATTCGCGCTGGATCCCGTTGACTGGGGCTGAGCGGGTTCAAAGGTTGGTTCAACGGCATGTCCTCTGAAGGCTAGTCATCATACTGATGCTGTTTACGCGTGATCGAGCCGAGATATCCCTTGTGATGGCGCATACCATAGTCATGGGTAGTGAATCCCTTGAGTTCCATCAAGGTCAATGCCAATGCATCACTGATCGCCTGCATGACCGCAATACTGGCGCTCGGCGTAACCTTCAACGGGCAGGGCTCGACGATATTGCTGCCCATGTCGAGAATCAGTTCGCTGAGATTGCGCAAGGGCGAGTCAACATGGGAGGTAATACCGATAACTCGGCTGACACCCAGTTGACGGGCATTTTCCAGCATTTCAACCACCTCAATAGATTTGCCGCTGGTGGAGAAGGCAATAATGGTGTCCTCAGGATTGACCATACCCAGATCACCATGTCCGGCTTCCGCTGGATGAACAAAAAATGCGGGTGTGCCGGTTGAGGACAAGGTCGCCGAGAATTTGTTCGCGACGTAGCCCGCCTTGCCAATGCCGGTTGTGATGATCTTCCCGGGGCAGGCAAGCAACAGGTTGATGGCTTTTTCGAAGTCGTCGGTGACATCGATGTTGCTGATCGCCTCTGCTTCTTTTTGAATAATGAAGGCCATGCGCGCTTTGATGTTCACAGATTTGCTTCCACAGGATGAATGGATTTGAGGGGGCATTATACGTCATCAATTGGCGAGTGTCGGGCGAAATCTGGTCATTTTGGGCAAAATCCGGTCTCTTTCCGTCCTCCTGTCGAAGGCGTCTGACGATTTGGCGACTCGTCTCCAGCTCCTTCAAGCCCTGC
>Ga0255779_1000536_pt1 | contig 47190 bp, 44 predicted proteins | sample 011ome_21_FD_179977 | JGI IMG/M metagenome (GOLD analysis project Ga0255779, IMG submission 179977) | Coastal salt marsh microbial communities from the Groves Creek Marsh, Skidaway Island, Georgia - 011508AT metaG (version 2) | ecosystem: Environmental > Aquatic > Marine > Intertidal zone > Salt... | reverse complement strand
ATTCTATTAAGGACCTCAATTAAAACAGGGTTAGCTATACCGTATCCAACTCTGATGCTGGCTAGGCCATGGATCTTTGAAAATGTTTTTGTAATTAGTAAGTTATCAAATTCGCTAAGAAGATCGATTGGTTTGACGTAATCCGATTGTGTTACATACTCAAAATATGCGCAATCTAGTACAACCAAAACAGACGATGGCACTTTTTTAAGAAGCGAATACACTTCGTCATGGCTGTTATATGTGCCTGTTGGATTATTTGGGTTGGCAATAAAAATTACTCTTGTATTTTTTTCTAAATGGTCAGCAAATGACTTTAAATCATGACCCCAATTGCATGTAGGAACCTCAATCAATGATGCGCCTGCAGATTGTGTGACTATTTTATATACTGCAAATGCATGCTTTGAAGCAATAGATGAAGTGCCAGGATTTAGAAAAGCTCGAGCAGCCAATTCTAGAATCTCATTAGAGCCATTCCCTATAATAATTTTATCAAAAGGAACATTCTCATGATTAGCAATCTCTTTTTTTAGCTTTGTTCCATTTCCATCAGGGTATAAATGCATGTCACTTTCAAGTTCGCTCAAAATTGCAAGCGCTTTCGGGGATGCTCCCAAAGGGTTTTCATTGCTTGCTAGCTTTACCACTTCACTGTGACCAAATTCTGCAACAACCTCGTCAATTGAGCGGCCCGGCTCATAGGGATGAAGGTTCTCAATCCCTGGATTAAGATTATTAAGAATGTCTGAACTCATGAGTCTGAGGGATATGAACCAAGAATACGAACGGATGCTCCCAATTCCTCAAGGTTAGTGATTACTTGTTTGAGCTTTGGATCTTTATAGTGGCCACTGCTATCTATGAAGAAATTATGTGCATTTGATGATTCTCTAGATGGTCTTGTTTCAATTCTTTCTAGGTTAATTTTTCTTTTATTAAATGGTTCTAGAATTTTTATTAAGGCTCCAGGCTGATTATCTGTTTGGATTAAAAAGGAGGTTTTATCTTTCTTGGTTTGCTCAATTTCAATATTACCGATCACTAAAAATCTTGTATTATTGCTTGAAAAATCTTCAATATCCTTTTGATAATAATGTAACTTATATTTATCAACAGCCAATGAGCTTACGATACATAAAGTTTTTGGATTGGCCTTTGAAAGCTTGGCAGCTTCTGCCGTGCTGGATGTGGCCTCCCTCTTTGCCTTTGGCAAATTTGCATCTAACCATTTGCTGCATTGGCCAAGAGCTTGAGGGTGAGATGCAACAACTTGAGTATCAGCTAGTTTAAATTTTTTGGCTGAAGCAAGTTGATGATGAATAGGAAGGTAGGTTTCACCGCAAATCTTAATATCTTCGTCCGCCAATGAATTCAAAGTTGCATTTACCACGCCTTCAGAAGAATTTTCTACTGGCACCATACCAAAGTTCACCGACCCAGTTCTTACTTGATGGAAAACATCTTCTATAGTTACTCTAGGTGTTCTAGTTGGCGAAGAACCAAAATGCTTTATCACTGCTCCCTCTGAGTGAGTGCCTTCAGGACCAAGATATGCAATCGTTAATTCCTCCTCTAACGATAGACACGAAGAAATAATCTCTTTAAAAATATACTTTATTTTATTCTCTGAAATTGGGCCATTATTTAGCTTGGAGATATTTCTTAATATCTCTGCTTCTCTGCTAGGTTTGTAAAATGAAGCATCTAAGCTAATTAAACTCTTTAGATCGCCTATTTTTTGAGCCAACGAGCCTCTTTTTTGAATAAGACTGAGGATTTGTTGATCTATTGCATCAATTTTTTGCCTTATAGGTTTAATTTTATTCTTACTCACAACTTTATCCGTGCTTAGATTGAAAATCTCCCATGAAATTAATCAATGCGTCTACTGCTTCAATTGGAGTTGCATTATAGATACTTGCTCTCATACCTCCAACTGATCTATGTCCTTTTAGGTTTAGTAAACCCGCATTTTCTGCTTCATGCAAGAATTCAGAGTCTAATTCTGAATTAGCTAAAAGAAAAGGAACATTCATAATAGATCTATTTTCTCTAGAAACTGGATTTGAATAAAAGTCTGATTGATCGATAAAATCATATAATTTACTTGCTTTAAGCTTGTTAATCTCTCCCATAGACTCCAAGCCTCCTCTATCCTTGAGCCACGCAAAAACTTTTCCTGATAAATACCAAGCAAAGGTAGGAGGAGTATTAAACATTGAGTCAGCTTCTGCGTGTTTTGCATACTGAAGCATGCCGGGCAATTCTGAAGTGGCTTGGTTTAAAAAATCATTTTTAATAATGCAGATAGTTAAACCAGCTGGACCAATATTCTTTTGAGCGCCCGCATAAATCATTGAAAACTTTGATACATCAATTAGCTCACTTAAAATAACTGAAGACATGTCTGATATTAATGGTGCATTAGAGGTTGGAGGATTATGCAATGCATTGCCCTGAATCGTCTCATTAGCAACATAATGAAGGTAAGCAGCATTTTCAGAACAGCTCCAACCCCTCTCATTTGGAACATTATTAAAATTTGATGGCTCAGAACTAGCAACAATATTGATATCGATAATTTTCGAGGCTTCATTGATAGCTTTTTTTGACCAGCTTCCAGATAGCACATAATCAGCAACACTTTTAGCTCCAAAATTCATTGGAACCATAGAGAATTGAAGCGTTGCGCCCCCTTGAAGAAAAAGAACCTTATAATCACTTGGAATTTTTAACAAATCTATGAAATCTTGCCGAGCTTTATTGGCTATATCCATGTACTCAGTAGATCTATGGCTCATCTCCATCACAGACATACCTGCATCCTGCCATTCCAGCATTTCAGCCTGAACTTCCTGCAAAACAGATTGTGGTATAGCAGCAGGGCCTGCCGAAAAATTCCACTTCCTCATTACTCTTCCTCTTCTTCTGGAGGAATTCTGACGCCTTCGATTAACTTCTCGCCTTCTTTAGGAGTTATAACTTTAACCCCCTGAGTATTTCTGCCTAGGGTAGGAATTTGACTAATGGCTGTTCTAATTAACGTGCCTTTATCACTAATCAACATAATTCCATCGTTTTCATCCACTGATACAGCTGAGACCATATTTCCATTTCTATCGCTGGTCTTTAATGCTATAACTCCCTGACCGCCTCTATTATATGAAGGGAAGTCTTCTAGCTTGGTTCTCTTTCCATAACCATTTTCAGATAAACATAAAATGGTTTTAGATGGATCGCCAATCATCAAAGAAATAACTTTCATGCCGTCTTTCAGAGTGATTCCTTTTACTCCTCGTGCAGTTCTGCCCATAGGGCGAACCTTTGATTCATGAAATCTAATTAATTTTCCAGAATAGGATGAAAGCAAAATATCATTGTCACCATTGGTAATCACAGTCCCAACCAATTTATCATCATCATCTAATCGAATAGCCTTGATTCCGGACTTATATTTTTTATGAAATAAATTTAGGTTGGTTTTTTTAACAACGCCATTTCGAGTAGCCATGAAAATATATTTATCTTCTGAGAACTCTTCCACCGGTAAAATTTGTGTGACTGTTTCATCATCCTCAAGCTTCAGCATATTGACGAGAGGCCTACCTTTAGAGGTCCTGCTTGCAACAGGAATTTCATAAACTTTCAGCCAGAAAACTTTACCTTTCGTTGTAAAGCATAAAAGCTGGCTATGAGAACTCAAAACATATAAGTTTTGAATTAAGTCCTCTTCTTTAACTGAAGCCCCAGCCTTTCCCACGCCTCCTCTTCTCTGTTCCCTGTACTCATCAAGAGGCTGAGTTTTTGCATAACCACTTCTTGATAAAGTTAAAACTCTGGTTTCCTCGGGAATTAAATCTTCATTAGAAATATCATGGCGCGTATCATTAATATTTGTTTTTCGTTCATCGCCAAAATTTTCTCTTACTTCTATCAATTCATCTTTAATTAATTGTAAAAGCGTCTCCTTATCATCAAGAATTTTTTGGAGCTCTAAAATCACTTCTAAAATTTCATTAAATTCTGCTGAGAGATTGTCTTGCTCTAAACCAGTAAGTCTTCCAAGCCTTAATTCCAAGATAGACTTAGCTTGCTCAGGAGATAATTTATAATTCTTCCCTTTGATTCCATATTCAGATGAAAGACCTTTAGGTCGACAAGCATCCTTCCCGGCCTTTTTAAGAATTGCTTCAATAGGACCAGCTTTCCAAGATTTCTTGCATAATTCAGTTGCTGCAATTTTAGTATCTTTGGATTTCTTAATAATTTTAATTATCTCGTCAATGTTTGCTATTGAAACCATCAGTCCTTCAACAATGTGGCCTCGTTCTTTGGCTTTTCTTAAATCAAACTTTGTTCTTTTGGTAACAACGTCTTTTCTGTGTTTGATAAATTCCTGAAGTATCTCTTTGATATTTAATACGCGAGGCTGGCCATCCACAAGAACAGTAAAGTTAATGCCAAAAGATTGCTCCAATTGCGATTGAGCAAATAAGTTATTCTCTAGAACTTCAACGGATTCCCCACGCTTAACTTCAATGACAACTCTCAAGCCATCTTTATCAGACTCATCTCTAATTTCGCTTATTCCATCGATTTTCTTGTCTTTTACCATTTCTGCAATTCTTTCAAGCATCTTGGCTTTATTAACCATGTAAGGTATTTCGTTAATTATTAAAGAGCTCTTTCCAGACTTATCTTCCTCTACAGAAGTTTTAGCGCGAACATGAATAATTCCTCTGCCAGTTTTATAACCCTCATAAATCCCAATTCTTCCGTCTATGGTTCCACCCGTTGGGAAATCAGGCCCAGTAATAATTTGGATGATCTCATCAATACTAGCTTTTGGGTTATCCAACAAAAGCAAGCAACCATTCAATACTTCTGTGAGATTGTGCGGAGGTACATTTGTTGCCATCCCAACAGCAATACCTGACGAGCCATTAACTAGTAATGCTGGAATTCTTGTTGGCATAACATCTGGAATTTGCTCTGTACCATCATAGTTAGGAGAATAGCTTACTGTTTCTTTCTCAATATCATTGAGGATCATGTCTGTAATTTTTGCCATCCTCACTTCGGTATAACGCATCGCAGCTGGAGAATCTCCATCTATTGAGCCAAAATTACCCTGCCCTTCAACCAAGGTGTATCTCATTGAAAAATCTTGCGCCATTCTGACCATTGCTTCATAAACAGCTGAGTCACCATGTGGATGGTACTTACCAATTACATCCCCTACCACTCTTGCTGATTTCTTATATGGTTGTCGATATGTATTTCTTAGGACATGTTGTGCATATAAAATCCTTCTATGAACAGGTTTTAAGCCGTCTCTTACATCTGGCAGGGCTCTGCCATGAATGACGCTCATTGCATAACTTAAGTAGGAAGTTTTTAGCTCATCTTCGATGTTTATTGGTAAGATTTGTTTTGCAAAATCAGTCATTTTTTAGCCCTTAAAGCAATATTTTTTGTGTGCAGGAAATTCCCTTAATTAAGGGTAAATTTTACCATACTTCAGGGGGATTTTAGTCTTTAAATTCAGCAACAATTTGGCCAATTGATTCCTTTGCATCGCCAAATAACATTCTGGTATTTTCTCTAAAAAATAACGGATTTTGAACTCCAGCAAAACCGGAAGACATGGATCTTTTTAGCACAAAAACCGTCTTAGCATTGTGGACTTCGATAATCGGCATTCCATATATTGGACTGCCTTCTTCTTCAGTTGCAGAAGGATTGACAACATCGTTAGCGCCGATAACTATTGCAACATCTATGGTGTCCATGGATGGGTTTACATCATCAGGCTCAGCAAGCAAATCATATGAAACGTTTGCTTCTGCTAGAAGGACATTCATATGACCAGGCATACGCCCAGCAACAGGGTGAATTCCATACTTTACCTCTGTTCCATTCTCTTCTAAGAGTTCTCCCATTTCTCGGACAACATGCTGGGCTTGAGCAACTGCCATACCATAGCCAGGAACCACCAAGACGCTAGATGCATTTTCAAGGATTAGGTATGCATCATCAGAGGTAATGGGTTTAACCTCACCCTGCTCCTCAGAAGAGCTTGCCTGACTAACAGATGCATATCCAACAAATAAAATATTGGTGATAGTTCTATTCATGGCCTTAGCCATGATAATAGTCAAAATTAGTCCGCTGGCTCCAACCAATGATCCAGCAACAATGAGTACATTATTAAGTAACAATAAACCTGCAAACGCAGCTGCAATTCCTGAAAGAGAGTTAAGAAGAGAGATCACAACAGGCATATCTCCACCGCCTATCGGCATCACAAACCCAATTCCAGCAACTAGAGTTAAGACTAAGAAAATCGCAAAATAAGATGGTACTTGTGGGATCAATCCAGAAAGAGAAGGCTCAGCTACTACATATATTAAAGCAGGCATGCTGAGATAAAAGAATGATATAAAAATATTTGTAACCATGGAGCCTTTTCCAAGCTTAAGCTTTTCAGAAAGCTTTCCATAAGCTATCAAAGAACCAGAAAATGTGATGCCTCCGATATAGATAGTTAGCATTATCAAAGCATGCTGAAACATAGAGTTGCTCGGCTCGTTGAATTGAGACCATGCAATTAGAAATGTTGCCAAGCCACCGAAACCATTAAATAAAGCTACCATCTCTGGAATAGCTGTCATTTTTACTTTAATAGCTATTAAAGAGCCTATAAGACCACCCAGTAAAACACCTGCAAGTATTATCTTTATATCTATCTCAAGACTTAAACAAGTTATTCCAACTGCAGAAAACATAGCGAGGGCAGATAAATAATTGCCTTTAACTGCTGTAGCCTCCTTTCCAAGCATTTTTATTCCAAGAATAAACATTACAGAAGATATGATGTAAACAATGTTTTGAATGACCTGAATGTTAGCTAGATTTTCCATAATTTATTTCTTCTTGAACATGCTAAGCATTCTATTGGTTACTAAATAGCCGCCAAATACATTTATAGAAGCAAATAAAATGGCACCAAAGGCTAATATATCTTGCATCTGACCAGCGCTTGAAAGCATTAGGGCGCCCACCAATGCGATTCCAGAAATAGCGTTAGCCCCTGACATAAGAGGCGTATGAAGTGTGCTTGGAACTTTTGAAATAAGCTCTAAGCCTAAAAAGATAGACAGCAATAAAACGAACCCCAACAATATATACATTTCCATTATGCAAACCTCTCATTCAATATCTTTCCTTCGTAGGCAAGGACACTACTTTGTATGACTTCATCATCAAAATCAAAATTAATACCATTAGATTCATCATCATAAAAATCAGTAACCCAGTTAATAATATTGTTTGAAAGAGCATAGGAAGCATGACTCGATACCCTAGAAGCTAAATAAGAAACTCCAACTACCTTAACCCCATTAACATTAACAACTTCGTCAACAATAGATCCTTCAACATTACCACCGGTTTCTACAGCCATATCGAGAATAACACTTCCAGGTTTCATTTTTTTAATCGTACTCTCATCAATAATTTTAGGTGCAGGCCTGCCAAAAATTTGAGCTGTTGTAATCACTATATCTGATCGTTCGCACACTAGGCTTTGTAGGTCTTTTTGCTTTGCTATTTGCTCAGGAGTGAGCTCTTTGGCATACCCTTGATCTGTCTGACCAGTATCTCCAAGATCAATTTTTACAAACTTTGCACCCAAAGATTTAACCTGTTCCTCAACAACATCTCTTGTATCAAATGCTTCGACTCTAGCACCTAATCTTTTAGCCGTTGCAATTGCTTGTAGACCAGCAACTCCAACACCAATTACAAATACTCTAGCTGGCTTAAGGGTTCCAGCTGCTGTCATCATCATTGGAAGAGCTGAAGATAAGTGCTGAGCAGCCTCTAAAACTGCCGCATAGCCTGCGAGGTTTGCTTGAGAACTTAATACATCCATTTTTTGAGCTCTCGTTATCCTTGGTATAAATTCCATACTAACAATATTAATTTTTGATTGATTTAGCGCTTTTAGCTCATCACCTGCATAAAAGGGATTGAGCATGCCCAAAACTGTGGAGCCTGATTGGATTTTTGTTGATTCGTCAATTGTCAAAGGTGATGGAGTAATAATAAAACTGCCCTGAGATAAGCATTCATCCCTTGATCCAGCTTTCAAACCAAGATTAATAAAAGTTTGATCTGAGATATTTATACCGTTCCCTATTCCTGACTCAAATGAAACAGTTACCCCTGGCAAATCTATAATTTTTTGAATTGTTTCTGGGTGAATCACTGATCGGTGATCTCTAGAGTCTGGGGATTTTAAGGCAACGATATGCATAAAAAATTAATTAATAAAAATTTGTAGTTCATTGCAAATTATTTAAAGGTTATTGTCAATATTTAAAATAAATCCTGTAAAAACAATATTTTAGGGCTATTTATAATGTAGTTGAACTACAATAAGTTAAAAAATTTAACTATAAGTTCAGGCTCACTCCCCCATCCACTGTAATTAATTGACCTGTGATTAACTCACTCTTTTCAATTAAATTCATGATTACTTCAGCAATTGATTCTGGAGAGCATGTTTTACCAAGAGGAGCTGTATTTTGAATATGCTTTTTTGTTCCTTCATACATTTCAACGCCCATACCCTTTTTCAACCATTCTCCTTCAATAAATCCAGGACAAACAGCATTCACCCTAATTGGCCCTAAGTTCCTTGCCATGGATAAAGTCATAGTATTTAAAGCTCCCTTTGAGGACGCATAAGCAACTGAACTGCCTATTCCCTTTATTCCAGCAATAGAGGAGATATTTACCACGCATGGATTTGCGCTTTTTAATAAATGCTCTTTTGCAGCTTTAACCATTTGAAATGGTCCTACAACATTTACACCGTAAATATATTGAAAATCTTCAGCATCAAGAATATCTAGATCAGAATGATCCCAAGCAAATTTGGTTGTCCCAGCATTATTAATAATAGCGTCAATCCTCCCCCATTTGTTAATAGCTTTGTTAATGCTTGCTATACATTCAATGTCTTTTGAAACATCAGCTTGCAATGCAACAACCTCTGCATGTTCATTTGTACAATTTTTAGCTACTTGCTCTGCATCCTCAATAGAAGAGGAGCATGTGATCAACACATTCCAACCATTTTTAGAGAGCATTTTTGCTGTAGCAGCTCCAATCCCCCTGCTTCCCCCGGTGACAATGGCTACTGGATTATCTGACATAGTGTTAGCTTCCTTAAATAAAAAATAATAAACTTACCTATTCTTGCATGCAATGATGTAATCTGCCACTTTAAAAGAAGTAGTGTTTATGACTCAAAATATTGATCAAAATGAAGTAAATAAGTTTGCTGAAATAGCAGAGAGTTGGTGGGATCCAACTGGTGACTTTAAGCCTTTACATGTAATTAACCCTCTTCGAGCAAACTATATAGACAAAAAATCATCCGTAAAAGGTTTAAAGGTATTAGATGTTGGGTGTGGTGGCGGTCTCTTAGCAGAGGCCCTTAATTCAAAAGGAGCTCAAGTAACTGCTATTGATGTAACGGAAGCTAACATTGGAGTTGCTCAACTTCATGCAGAAAAAATGCAAATTAATATCGATTACAGATTGATCACTGCTGAAGATTTAGCAAAAAATGAAAAAGAGTCTTTTGATGTAGTTACCTGCTTAGAGGTAATTGAGCATGTGCCAGATCCTAGTCAACTTATCAAAGCGTGCTCTGACCTTCTCAAACCTCATGGCCAAATGTTTCTTTCAACTTTAAACAGAAATGCCAGGTCATTTGTCACAGCAATTGTTGGTGCTGAATATATTTTTAATATATTGCCCAAAGGAACACATGAATGGGATAAGTTTATCAAGCCATCGGAATTAGAGAGGTATATGCGAAATGCTGGCATAAAATTAATGGAAAGTAAGGGGATGTTTTACAATCCGATTTTCCATACTGCTAATTTGAATAATGACCTTGGGGTTAACTATCTGATGCATGGGTCTAAAAATGCCTAAAGGTGTGTTGTTTGATCTTGATGGCACTCTTTTAGATTCAGCTCCAGACTTTATTGTGAGCTTAGATAATTTACTTGAACGATATAATCAACCAAAACTTGATCCTGAAATCATCAGGAGTCATGTGTCTGATGGAAGTTGGAAGATTACCAGTCTAGGCTTCAACATCGACATATCTGATGATAAGTGTGCTGTTTTAAGAGAAGAGCTGTTAGAAGAATACGAATTAAATCTTTTGCAATACGGAGGTGCTTTTGATGGAATTAAAGAGATGTTGGCCTCGTTAGAAAAAGATAATATTCCTTATGGAATTGTAACCAATAAACCCCTACGTTTTGCAAAGCCGATCTTAATGAATGAGATTGCCTTTAAAAATTGTAAAACTCTGATCTGCCCAGATCACTTGCATGCTATCAAGCCAGACCCTGAAGGAATTTTAAAAGGTTGCAAGGATTTAGGCATACATCCTGCGGAATGCATCTATGTTGGCGATCATAAAAAAGACCTTGAGGCAGGAATTAACGCAGGAACACAAGTTATTGCTTGTTATTTTGGATATTCACTTAAAGCTAGTGATCATAGCGAACATATTCTTGGGGCCGACCACCCAAGCGACCTTTATAAATTAATTTCACAACTGTAAAAATGGATCTTTCTAACAGAACAATACTTATAACCGGTGCAACCGACGGGATTGGTAAGGTTTTAGCGATTGAGTTTTCAAAGTTGGGGTCCAATATTATTCTTTTGGGCAGGGATTCTTCTAAGTTAGACAAAGTTTATGACCAACTTGATCACTCTTTTCAATCTCAAAAACACTTAATCTTGCAGGCTGACCTTGGTTTATTGAACAATGAATCAGCACATGAAATTCTCAATGCAATCGCTGAAGAGTTTACTTCGCTGGACGGCATTATCCATAATGCAGCGATCTTGGGCACAATGACAACTTTAGAAGATTATGAATTGTCACGATGGGATGAGGTTTTGAATGTTAATCTCAGAGCTCCATTTTTGCTTACCAAAACCCTAAAAACAATGCTTGAAACATCAATGCTGCCAAGAATTATTTTTACTTCATCTGGAGTAGCAAATATGGGTAGAGCTTTTTGGGGTGCCTACTCAGTTTCAAAATTTGGTTTAAAGGGATTGGCAGAAATATTTGCTAATGAATTAGAGACAACCTCCTCTATTAAAGTATTTAATTTTGATCCTGGTGCAACCCAAACAAAAATGAGGGCATCTGCAAGACCTGCTGAAAATCCCACTTTGCTCAAAACTCCCAGTGATCTTGTAAATTGTTACTTGTGGTTTTTTAGTAAAGAAAGCTCTGATTCAAAACAGAACTACTTCGAATATGCTGATCTATCTAAAAAAGTGACTACCAAATAAAAAGACTTAAATAAGTTCTTCAGGGTCTAAGTTAAAATTTTATTCTTTAGAAATTTTCAATAAAGCCTTGAGCTTTATCACTTTCCATAATTTTGGAGTTCTTGAATTTGAGATTCTGTTAAGTTCATGCATGAGCCCTCTCTCAGAGTAGAGGGTAAAAAAATTGGTCCGATCCTAACTCTTTTCAATCTGCTAACTTCTAAATCTTGAGATTCAAAGAGTTTTCTAACCTCACGATTTTTTCCAGTCAGCATGCAAACTGAAAACCATTGATTCGAGCTTTGTTTTTCTCCTGGAACAATGTCTGAGAATTTATATACTTCATTTTCAATTTTCACACCTGATAGCATATTTTTTTTCTTTTGCTCATTAAAATGACCTCTTGCTCTTACAAGATACTCTCTGTCAATTTCAAATGAAGGGTGCATAAGTTGATGGGCAAAAGTTCCATCATTTGTAAATAGCATCAAGCCAGAAGTATTGATATCTAACCTTCCAACCGCAATCCAGTCAGGCTCATTTTGAACTTTTGGAAGAAAATCAAACACAAGTTTAATTTTCTTCTCATCTTTTTTTGAAGATAGTACTCCACGGGGTTTATTTAGCATAATTACTTTTAAATCCGCTGTTTTTAAAAGCACTCTCTCGCCCTCAAAAGTAACCTCATCAGTTTCGGTAACCTTGGTTCCTAAAACAGCTAGTTTACCGTTTACATAAACTTTATCTTCCTTTATGAGTTGCTCACATGAGCGCCGCGAACCTAAGCCGGCTTGAGCCAAGAATTTCTGCAGTCGCAGCATAAGCTAACCTGCTTCTAGTTGATCCAGGGCATCTTCCGCTGGTAAAGCCTCAGGCAATGGAGGCAAATCATTGATTGATTTGAGATTTAAATCATTCAAAAATATTTTAGTTGTTTCATATAAAGCAGGACGACCAGGAACATCACGATAGCCTGATACTTTGATCCACTCTCTATCAAGCAATGATCTAATTATTTGAGTGCTAACAGTAACACCTCTTATGTCCTCAATATCACCCCTGGTAACCGGTTGTTTGTAAGCAATTATGGACACGGTTTCCATCAATGCTTTAGAAAGTCTACTTGATGTATCATTCCATAAAGGATAAAGACAGTCGCCATAATTCTCTCTTACCTGCATCCTAAAGCCTGAAGCCACCTCTTTGATTTCAATAGAACTCTCAGCATATCTTTCCTCTAAAGAATTTAAAGCTACTTTGATGCTTGGTAAATCTACTTCTATATTCTGAGATCCCATTAGAGCTTTCATTTCAGACAATCGCATGGGTCTTCCAGCGCCAAAGAGAATAGATTCAACAATATTAGGTAAGTTTTGCAAATCAGTCATCTAGTGAACTCCTCGATTAGTTGATTTTAGATAAAGTTGATTAGAGTCTTTATTTTGAATAAGCTCAACATGCCCATCTTTAGCTAAATCTAAAGAGGCCAATAATGCAACGACAACACCCTGCTTACCCTCTTTTTTCTGATATGTTTGAAAGAATTGAATCACATTTCTTTTATTGAGAATTGATAAAATTAAAGCAATTCTGTCTTGGGTAGATAATTCCTCAAAATGGATTTCATGATGTGCTGAAAATTTGGGTCGAGTTGAAACTTCATTAAATATTACTGCAAGCTCTTGAGCAGATATATCTAATGCTGCTTCACGCTCTCTAAATTTTGGCAAAGCTGTTGATGCAAGAAAAAAATCTCTATCTAATCTAGGTAAATTAGAGATAGATTCGGATGCACTTTTGTACCTTTGATATTCCTGCAACCTTCTAATAAGTTCTGATCGAGGATCTTGCTCGTCCTCCTCTTCTTCTGCCTGAGGAATTAACATCCTAGATTTAATTTGAGCTAGGGTTGCAGCCATCACCAAATAATCAGCTGCAAGCTCTATTTTTAATGAATCCATTAATTCAATATATTGAATGTACTGATCTGTGATCTCAGAAATGTCCAAATCCAAAATATTAATATCTTTCTTCTGTATTAAGTAAAGCAATACATCCATTGGGCCAGAAAAATCTTCTAAGAAAATTTCTAAGGCTTCAGGGGGTATAAATAAATCGTCAGGAAGTTGCGTTAAAGCCTCACCTTTAAATTGTGGAAATTCTAGCTGTGCTTGAGACTTCATAGGTTCAATTTATACAAGATGCTGTAATTATAAGCCCTTTTTAACACAACATCTTGTGATTTTGCACAAAAATGTTGATTTAAAAGGTTTTCATCGGTCTTTAAAAAAAATCAATAAGATTAGTGAAAGCCTATTTTTTTAATTTAATTGCATTAATATTTGAGCATGGAAGCCGTTTACCACACTGACAATACAAGAATCGTTGAAAAATTTGATCTCATTACACCAAATGATGTGATCTCAGAATATCCTTTGACTGATGAGATTTCGAAATTAGTGTATGGAACTCGAAATGAAGCTAGTCAAATTCTTCATGGAAAAGATGATAGAGTAATTGTTGTTTGTGGGCCATGCTCAATTCATGATCCAAAATCGGCTCTTGAATACGCTCATTTATTGAAAGAAGCCAAAGATTCGCTAAGCGCTAATTTATTAATAATTATGAGAGTCTATTTTGAAAAGCCCAGAACAACAGTTGGCTGGAAGGGCTTGATTAATGATCCAGACATTAATGAAAGTTATGATGCAAACAAGGGTCTATTGCTGGCAAGAAAAATTCTCAGGGATATTACTGCTATGGGACTACCTGTGGGTACAGAATTTTTAGATCCTATTTCACCCCAGTATGTTGCAGATCTTATTTCTTGGGGAGCAATCGGAGCTAGAACTGCAGAAAGTCAATCTCACAGAGAATTAGCCTCCGGTCTTTCTTGTCCAATAGGAATTAAAAATGGGACAACCGGAGCATTAAAGCCTGCAATTGATGGTATTCAAGCAGCAAATCATCCTCACGTATTTTTTTCCAATACAAAAGATGGACGAGTATCAATATATAAAACTTCAGGGAATTCGGATTCACATATTATTTTACGAGGTGGAAAAGAGCCTAATTTCAACTCTCAAGCAATCCAACAAACATTAACTGCATTGGTTGAAGCTGATGTGAATGACTCTATCATGGTTGATGCGAGTCATGGAAATAGCCAGAAGCAATTTAAAAAACAAATTGATGTTGTAAATGATTTGGCTGAACAAATTGCATCTGGCAATCAAAGCTTAAGAGGCCTCATGCTTGAAAGTCATTTAGTTGAAGGGAATCAGACCATCACAGATAACCTCACATATGGTCAAAGTATTACAGATGCATGCATGAATTGGGATGACACTCTTAATTGCCTCAATGTGATCAGCGAAGCTGTACAAAAGAGGCGAGGATAATTGAAAGAAGACTTATTTACTTTCTCTATTCAACAAGCCGAAACTCTTGGCTTGGAGTGCGCCATTGTCTTGGCTGCGGCGAAAACAATTAAAACTGATTTAGCTTCACCTGGTGAAATAGCAGCTAGCCTCCAAGAAAAAATTCCTTTTTTAGAAGAACAGGAAATTCTTAAAAATATTAAAAGATTAATTGATTTAAAGTTAATCTCCTCGCAGATGATCTCTAGGAAAAATGAGCCTCCCCGAAATAAAAACCTTTACTCTTTAAAGCTGCCTTCAAATAATCTTAATGCAGGCAAAAGAAAGCTCGAGCACTCCTGGACTCCATCTGCGCAAGCTTACGAAGTGTTGGGAATGGGAAAGATTAATAAAGAATTTGTTGAAAGTAAGGTAAATGAGTTCAAAATGTATTGGCTTGAAAAAAATCAAGTAAGGGATAACTGGAACGTATTATTTGTTGATTTTATTAGAAGGGAGTGGGTTAAAGAAAACTCAGAAAATAAAGGTTTGCCCGTTTGTATTGATGATAATTGGTCACCATCTCCTGATGCCTTTGATATTTTGGAATTGGCAAATGTTTCAAAAAATGATGCCTTAAAGCACTTGAAGGAGTTTATACTTTACTGGAAAGAAAATGGAACAGCGCTAAGGTCATGGAACTCAAAATTTGTTGATTTTGTAAAACGAAAAGAGTTTATTGGGTCTTACGAAGAAAAAAATGGAAAAAAAACTTACAGACATAATGAACCAGGAGAATTTTCTCAAAAATTCAAAGACAGAACAAAAGATGATTCCTGGGCAGAAAATCTCGAATTCTGATCGAAAAAGCTTTATTGAGGCCATTGATAATCTTTTTTTGAAACTTGAACTTTCATATCATTATCAATTTTATAAAGTCTTCGGCACTGATCACAGACTTGCTGAGGCTAAGAAGCTTTGGGCAGAAAGCTTAAAAAAATATCCTGCAGAGTGCATTAATGCTGCAGTTGAAACTGTTATTCAATCCAGTGATTATCTTCCAACTCTTACAGAGGTGCTAAAAGCCTGCTCAGGATCAATGGGCGCAATCAATATCCCAACTCCACAAGAAGCTTTTATTGAAGCGCAAAAATCTTCATCGCCAAGACAAAGCTTTCCTTGGACTCACCCAATCATTTATTGGGCAGGAAAAGAGATTGGTTGGGAGTTAATTAATTCTCATAATAATACAAATGCCTTCCAAGCTTTTTCAAAGACCTATATGCGCTTGATCAAGGAAATGAAGGCTGGCAAGGAGTTTAAGGTTGCTCCTCAAGAAAAATCAAAAAAGTTAGAGCCGTTAGATATAGATTTATTACAAGAACTTAGGAAAAAACATAATCTCTAATATGTAAAGTATACTTTACAAAAAAGATGAACTATAATCCATCGCCACTTGTCTAATTGAAAATATCGAGAAAACTTTAAAAATAAAATAAATGTCAAAAAACGTTAGGATCTCTTTATACATACTAATTCCGGTAATATTATGGATGGTTTCTGGTCAATTTGTAGAGGAGAAAATATTTGCTGACAAGATTGATAGCGAATTATCCTCTGTGGTGATTTCTGAGAGTCAATCTGAATTCTTCTCGCCTTCTATTAAATTAAATTCTTCGGCAACTTCCGAGAAAAGAGTAAATATATTAGCAAAGACATCCGGAGAAGTTATGCCAAATAATGTCTTGCAGGGTGATTGGGTAGAAAAAGATCAAGTGCTTTGCAGGCTGGGTGTCGTAGAGCTTAATAGAACAGAAGTAAAAGCTCCATTTAAAGGATACATTGAAAGAATTGTGAAGCCTGGCAATTACATAACCAAAGGTCAAATATGCGCAGTGATCATCGAATTAGATCCAATTACTTTTGTTGCTGAAGTTCCTGAGGCGGAAATCAAAAAAGTCGTTAATAATCAAAACGTTAAAATTGAACTTGTTACAGGTGAAGTGATTGAGAGTAAATTAACTTTTGTTTCAAAAAGTGCATCATCCTCAACTCGCACGTTTAGGGTTGAAGCGAAAGTCTCCAATGCTAGTGGCAAGATAAGAGATGGAATTACCGGAACAATGACCATTCTAACTAATAAGGTTCTCGCTAATAAAATATCGCCATCAATTTTGCTGTTGTCAGACGAAGGTGATCTTGGTGTCAGAGTTGTTAATAATAACGATGAAGTTGTATTTCTACCAATCAAGATTATCGAAGATACGAATGATGGGATATGGGTTACAGGTATTCCCAACCTTTCAAAGCTCATTGTACTTGGTCAAGGGTTTGTCAAAAATGGTGAGAAGGTGCAAACAACTTTCCTTAGCGATGTATGATTAAAATTGTAGATTTTGCTTTATCAAAAGCAAGAACTACTCTTGCCTTGGCTCTGCTTGTTATTGTTGCAGGTTCAGTTGCTCGATCTGCTCTTGGCGTGGCTGCTGATCCAAACATCCAGTTACCTCTTGTTAGCGTAGAAGTGTTTTTAGACGGAGCTTCTCCTGAAGATGCTTCCAGACTGATTGCGAGACCATTGGAAACTAGAATCAGAAGTGTTCCTGGCGTAAAGGAGCTATCTTCATCAGCACGTTTAAGTTATGCACGAATTGTTGCAGAGTTTGAGGTTGGCTATAGCATAGATACTGCTCTAAGGGATATCAAGCAAGCAGTAGAAGAGGTTAAATTTGAACTCCCAAGGGAAGCGGAAGATCCTCAAATAAGAGAGTACTCCTTCGCTATGTTCCCAGTTATGAATTTAAGTCTGATTGGCTCGGCATCTTTAAGACAAAAAGTATTTATTGCAAGAGAGCTGCAAGATAAATTGGAATCTATCAGCGAAGTTCTTGCGGCAGATCTTGAAGGAGTTCCGCAAGAAGTTCTTGTAGGCATCATAGACAAGTCCAAAATGGAAACCTATGGAATTACCCTAAATCAACTCTATAACGCTATTTCAAGTAATAACTTAATTATTCCAGGTGGCGCTCAAGATACAGGCTCAGGTAAATTTAATATTGAAGTTCCTGGAATTTTTGAAACAGCAGAGGATGTTTACAACATTCCTATTAAAGTTACTCGCGATGCAGTTGTAACCTTAAGTGATATAGGGGAAATAAAAAGAACTTTTAAAGATTACTCCTCTTTTGCTAAGGTAAATGGTGAGGATGCAATAACACTTGAGATCAGAATAAGGGTTGGTGCAAATGCAATTGATGCAAAAACTAAGATTTTAAAAGTAGTATCTGATTTCCAAGAAACCTTGCCCCCAAACCTTTCAATAGTGAAAACTAATGATGAGACTGTCTGGGCAGAAATGATGATTTCTGAGCTTGAGGGGAACATTATTACAGCTATTTTCTTAGTTATGGTCTTGGTCATTGCAAGCATGGGTGTGAGAGTTGGGATGCTAGTTGGCCTTTCGATACCTTTTTGTTTTTTATTAACCTTTATTATTTTAAAGGTTGTCGGAATTGAATTTAATTTTTTAGTCATGATGGGTCTTCTCCTTGGACTGGGAATGCTAATCGATGGATCAATAGTGGTAACAGAATATGCCGATAGAAAAATTTCTGAAGGATTAAATAGATTAGAAGCATATCGAATGGCCTCTAAAAGAATGTTTTATCCAATTCTTTCATCGACAGCTACAACCATTGCAGCTTTTATACCCTTAATTTTTTGGCCTGGCTTTACTGGACAATTTATGCGCTATCTTCCTGTAACAGTTTTTATTGTTTTGACTGCTTCCCTTATATACGCAATGATTGTTACTCCTGTTATAGGTTCAATTTTCGGACAAAGGAGATCGACTCTTGTATCTGGTGAGAATGAGCAAACCGGTGAAATTGTATTTGATAAGATTTCAACTTTTTACGGAAAATGGCTTAAAACATTTGTTAAAAATCCTGGCGAGACTCTGATAGCTGTGCTTATGCTTCTTTGGTTCTTCGGATATGCTATGTATGGAAACTTTGGCAAGGGAACCATTTATTTTGCCGAAGTGGATCCTTTTGCTGCAGAGATAAATATTAGAGCTCGAGGAAACTTTTCAGCACTTGAGTCTAAAGAGATTATGGAAAGAGTAGAGTCTTCTTTATCTGAAGTACGTGGTATTGAAAATTTATATCTCACAACTGGCTCGCAATGGTTTAACTCTGGAGGAGATACCATGTCCAGAGGCTTTCTTGAAGTGGGAATGACCACTGGAGAATTAACTGGAACTGAGATTATTAAAAATGCACAAGCAGCTGTATCTAACTTACCAGGAATCATCGTTGAAATTACCCCTGAGGAAGGAGGCCCTAGTTTCAGCTCCCCAATAGAACTTGGTATTTTTGGAAATAATGAAGATCAGGTTGCACAAGTTACTCAAAACATTGAACAATACTTGCAAGAAGATGTTACCGGACTTACCAATATAAACTCTACATTGCCTCATCCATTAATTGAATGGAAAGTTGAGGTGGACAAACAAAAAGCTGCACAGCTTGGCGTGAGCATGATGGACATTGGAGCATTGGTTCAGATGCTTACCAATGGTTTTAAAGTTGGAGAATATAGGCCAGATGACTCCAAAGATGAAATTGAAATCAGAGCTAGGTTTGATAAAGAATTAAGATCTTTGAGTGGCATAAAAGATCTGAAGATAAATTCAATCAATGGTCTTATTCCTATCAGCACCTTTATCAAATTAATACCAACTCAAAATCGACAATCCGTTGTAAGAAGAAATGGCAAGTTTTTTCATGAAATTGGAATGGGCACTGAAGCTGGGTATCTTGAATCTGATAAAGTAAAAGAAATTGGAGCTTGGCTTCAAACTCAGAACTTCGGACCTGACATTGAAACTAAATTTAGAGGTCAACAAGAAGAAACTGAGGAAGTCACGGCATTTCTGAGCGGTGCAGCGGTAACTGCTCTAGCTCTCATGCTAATTTTGCTAGTCACTCAATTTAATAGTTTTTATCAATCTTTGCTTGTGCTTAGTGCGGTATTTATGTCGATAGTTGGTGTTTTAATAGGCTTGATGATCATGGGTAAACCATTTAGCACCACCATGAATGGCATCGCAATTGTTGCTTTATCAGGAATAGTTGTAAATAACAATATTGTTCTGATTGATACTTTTAATAGATTGGTCGGAGAATTCCCAAATCTTTCAAAAGAAGAAGTTATTATGAAAGCTTGCAAGCAAAGACTTAGACCAATTCTTTTAACTACCACCACAACCATCTTCGGCCTTCTTCCGCTTGCTGTGGGTGTCAGTATAGATGTGATATCAAGAGAAATATTGATTGGTAGCCGTGTTGTAGAGTGGTGGACGTTATTGGCTTCTTCTATTGTGTTTGGCCTATCATTCAGCACAGTGTTAACTTTAATTTTTACTCCAGCCGCACTAATACTCCCTTCAAGGATCAAAGCATGGCTTCAAACTAGATTTGGTCTATTTAAGACTGCAAGTTAAGTGATGAATAAAAAATCATAAGTTACAATAAGGCATGACCAAAAAAGACACAGTAAATTTTGAATCATCTCTAGAGAAACTTGAGAAAATTGTTGCCAAGCTTGAAGGTGGTGATATCAGCCTGGAGGATAGTGTTAAATCGTTTGAAGAAGGGATTGGTTTGGTAAAAGAATGTCAGAAGCAGCTGTCTTCAGCTGAGTTAAAAGTAAAAAAACTTTTAGAAAGTGGCGATACAGTAGACCTGGATAACTAAGATTGGTTTTATGTCTTTGAGCTTTCTATCTGAATGCAAAGCGAAGGTTTTGAATCGAATAGATGCCCTGCTTCCAGATACCAATAAGATAGTTTCTGCCATGCGATATTCAGCTCTAGCAGACAGCAAATGCATAAGAGCCGGATTAGTTTTTGCCTCTGGAAAGCTAAATAAAGAAATTTCTAATTCGGCCCTAATTGATATGGCTACTTGCATTGAGCTCATGCACACCTATTCTTTAATTCATGATGATTTACCCTCAATGGACAATGATGAGATGAGAAGAGGTCAAGCCTCAAATCACATTCAATACAATGAAGCTACAGCTATTTTAGCTGGCGATGCACTTCAAGCTTTAGCTTATGAAACGATTGTGTCCTCACTTGAGATAACGCAAGCGCATAAGATTTGCTCAATAAAAGCTATTGCAAATGCATGTGGACATGAAGGTATGATTCTAGGACAGCAATATGACTTGGATGCTGAAAAAAATGAATACAATGATATTAAAAAAATTCATGAACTGAAAACTGGAAAATTAATTCAAGTAGCAATGACTATGCCGCACCTAGGCAATGAAAAACAAAAAAATCAACTAATGATTTTAGATGAGGTTGGTAAAGACCTTGGTCTTGCCTTCCAGATCATGGATGATGTACTGGAGGTCTCTACTGATTCAAGTAGGCTAGGTAAAAGCAATCAATCAGACTTAATAAATAAAAAATTAACTTATGTAAATGCTTATGGTAAACAAGAAGCCATAGCTCAAGCCCATGCTCTATCAAATGCATCTATTTCTAAACTAGAAGACTCATTTGATAATAACGAGGTTGTGAGCCTAATTGAATTAGCTAAATTTATGGTTGAAAGAGAAAGTTAAGATGAAAATATTCTCTGAAATTCCATCAAGTCCTCCCAAAACACCTGTTTTAGATAAGGTAAATCTACCCGAAGATATTAAAAACCTGACATCTGTAGAACTCAAGTCATTGGCTGATGATGTGCGTGCACATATGCTTTACAGCGTTGGTCAAAGCGGTGGTCATCTTGGCGGGGGTTTGGGAGTAGTAGAGCTAACAGTTGTATTGCAGTACCTCTACAATACTCCCGATGACAAAATAGTTTGGGATGTAGGCCATCAAGCCTATCCTCATAAAATTCTAACTGGAAGAAAAGACACTCTCACCTCTATTCGTCACAAAGGTGGGTTGGCCCCATTCCCAAGCCGCGAGGAGAGTGCATATGATGCTTTTGGGGTTGGCCACTCAAGCACTTCCATCAGTGCTGCACTTGGCATGGCAATTGCAAATAATGATACAAACAAAAAAGTAGTTGCTGTTATTGGTGATGGAGCTATGACAGCCGGAATAGCATTTGAGGGCTTGGCTCATGCGGGTCATGTGAAACCAAACATGTTAATTATTCTTAATGATAATGATATGTCTATCTCAGAGAATGTGGGCGGATTAAATAATTATTTCTCAAGAATTTGGGCATCAAAAGTTTATAAGGGCATAAGGAAAAGCGGGAAAAGTTTTTTAGAAAATCTACCTCAAGCTCATCACATTGCAAGAAAAGTAGAAACTCAAATGAAAGCTATGGTGGCACCTGGCAGTATCTTTGAAGAACTGGGCTTAAATTATATCGGTCCAATAGATGGTCATGATATTAATGAGTTGATATCAGTTATAGGTAATTTAAAGGACTTTGAGGGTCCACAATTTTTACATGTGATTACAAAAAAAGGAGCTGGATTAGATCCTGCTGAAGCAGACAGAATTGGTTTCCATGCAATTGGAAAAATAAAACCATTAGATGCAACTAATAAAAAAAATGAGCCTAAGTATCAAGATGTTTTTGGGCAATGGATTGTTGATATGGCTGCTAGGGATAAGGATTTGATAGCAATAACCCCTGCCATGCGTGAAGGCTCAGGGCTTGTCAATTTTAGTAAAGAGTTTCCAGAAAGATTTTTTGACGTTGCGATCGCCGAACAGCATGCAGTCACTCTTGCTGCTGGCATGGCTTGTGAAAGGAAAAAACCTATTGTTGCGATCTATTCAACTTTTCTGCAAAGAGCTTATGATCAATTAATTCATGATGTAGCTTTACAAAATTTAAATGTGCTTTTTGCAATTGATCGTGCGGGATTGGTGGGTGAAGATGGCCCTACACATTCTGGCAATTATGACCTGACATATCTTAGATGCATTCCTAACATGATGATTGCAGTCCCTGCAGATGAAAACGAGGCAAGAAAATTGTTGACAACTGCCTTTATTTATCAAGGCCCAGCTGCTGTAAGATATCCCAGAGGCGGCGGGATTAACGCTACTATAGAGCTTGAATTAAATCCTGTTGAAGTTGGTAAAGGTAGAGTAATTAGCGAGCAAGATTCAGATATTCTCGTAATGAATTTTGGAGCCTTGATAAAAACTGCAAAAGAGGTTTCGCAAGAACTAAATGCTACTCTATTAGATATGCGATTTGTTAAGCCATTGGATATAGAATTAATGGCTGAGCACGCAAATGGCAAAAAAGCTATTATTACCATTGAGGATGGAGCCATATCCGGTGGTGCTGGGTCAGCAGTAAGTGAATGGGCTCAGGAAAATAAAATGAAACAGCAAATTATTATATGTGGAATTCCAGATAAATTTGTTGATCATGCAAGCCGAGAAGAAATGCTTGAGATGACAGGTCTTGATACAAAAGGGATTCTTGCAAAAGTGGAGGACTGTTTATCTTAGGTGCCCCATCTTATCTCTTTTGGTATCGAGATAACTTTTATTCTTTTCATTTGCGCCTTCGTGAAGGGAAGTTCTTTTAACAACTGTGATCCCAACCTCTTCTAAAGCATCTACTTTTTTTGGGTTATTTGTTAAAAGGTTAACTGACGAAATTTTGAAATGCTGAAGTATATCTAAACAAATATTATATTCTCTTAAGTCGGCATCAAAACCTAATAATTCATTGGCTTCTACAGTGTCATGACCCTGATCTTGCAAAGCATATGCTCTTATTTTATTGACTAGACCAATGCCTCTGCCCTCTTGCCTTAAATACAAAAGAATGCCTGATTTATTTTGAGCTAACATTTGAAGTGCTGCTTGTAATTGAGGTCCACAATCACATCTTAGACTATGCAATGCATCTCCAGTTAAGCATTCAGAGTGAACTCTGCACATAACTGCATCTTGTTTTTCAATATCGCCAATGGTTAATGCTATGTGATCCTTTCCATTAGACTCCTCAAAAGCTGAAATGGTGAAATCTCCAAACTTAGTTGGTAGTTCTGATTCAGATACAAATTTACAGCTGTTCAATTGATTTAAAGTAAGAGAAAAATTGCGTAAATTATACCACCGGCAAACAATCCTGCGATTAAATCATCAAGAAGAATACCGAGACCGCCTTTAACATTTTGATCTGCCCAAGAAATTGGCCATGGCTTCCAAATATCAAACAATCTAAAGAGCAAAAAAGCACCTATGTACGTGAAGACTTCATGAGGAACAAAAGACAAAGTTACGAGCATTCCTGCCACCTCGTCAATTACAATTGATGAGTGATCTTTGGAATCACTGTCTTGCGTTGCTTGAGAGCATATTAGCCAAGAAAATAAGATAAAAACTGGCAAGATAATATGTATAGACGAGTGTAAGAAATCTGTAAAATGCCAAATGAGTAAAGCGGCTAGACTTCCCCAGGTACCAGGTGCTGGTCTAATTAAGCCCACACCAAACCATGTAGCAAAAAGGTGAGAGGGTTGTTTTAAATTTGGGAAATTCATTTTACTGAAAATGATCCCAGCCTTTGAGCAAGCCAATATTATTATTTGAGATTGTTAGTCTTTTTCCGCCCATAATACCAATAGTATGACATTTTTTATTGCAGGACTTTAGAGTGGCTTGAAGTGTTAATAATTTTTTTGGAGACACTGTGTAGAGAAGCTGATAGTCATCTCCAAATTCTAAGCATTGCTTAACATATTGTTTTGTAGCCAAAGGCACTTTGGCTAAATCTAGGTCGCAGCCAACTCCTGAGCTTGAAATGAGATGAGATAGATCCTGGATGATCCCATCGGAAATATCAATGGCAGAAGATGCAAGATGAGAAATAACTCTTCCATAGTTTATTTGAGCAGAAGGAAATAAATAAGGTTTAGTTGTATTATTTACTAAACCACTTTTCTTGTATTCTTTAAAACCAATATACCCATGCCCTATGGCATCAGATAAACATAAAATATCACCAGACTGTGCATTTGATCTTAGTAATATTTTTTTCTCTGGCTTGCCCAAAACTGTGACACTAATTTGCAAAGGACCTTTTGCAAGATCGCCTCCGATAAGTGGGAACTTATACTCCTTAGAAATTTTTTGCAGCCCCTTTCTAAAAGCTTTCATCCACTCTGCATTCAAGCTAGGCATTACCAATGAGAGGTTGAAAGCTACAGGGTTACCACCCATTGCTGCTATATCACTTAGAGCAGTTGCAACAGATCTATATGCAATTGACTCAGCGGGCATGGATTTTAAAAAATGCACACCAGATACAGAGGTATCTGTGCTAATGAGTAACTTTGAATTGGCTGCGATAACCGCGCAGTCATCTCCAATGGAAAGATTGATGCCATTGGTTGATAAATAAGAAGTACCTATGCCAGATAGGTACTTCTTAATAATTGAAAATTCTGAACTTATATTAACTTGGGTATCTTTCAAATAAACCAGTTGCGCCCATTCCGCCGCCAACGCACATGGTTACAATACCAAATTGTTTATCTTGATTATTCAGCTCGCGGACAATGTGCCCGACTTGTCTGGATCCTGTCATGCCAAATGGATGTCCGATTGAAATTGAGCCACCATTTACATTCAGTTTGTCCATTGATATACCTAGTTGATCGCGGCAGTAGGCTACTTGCACTGCAAAAGCCTCATTTAGCTCCCAGAGATCAATATCATCAACGTTCATGTTGTGAGATTTTAAAAGCTTAGGCACAGAAAATACTGGTCCAATACCCATTTCATCTGGTTCACAGCCCATGGTTGTAAATCCTCTAAAATAAGCCATTGGTTTTAAGCCTAATTCCAGAGCTTTTTCTTCACTCATAACAAGCGTTACTGAAGCGCCATCTGAAAGCTGGGATGAATTGCCTGCGGTAACTGATCCATTCTCAGGATCAAATACTGGCTTCAGAGCTGCCAAGCCCTCTAGGGTTGTTCCAGGTCTGTTGCACTCATCCTTATCAACTGTGTAATCAACTTCTTTAGATTCACCTGTCTCTTTATTCATCAGCATCATCTTTGTATCCATTGGGATGATCTCATCAACAAATTTACCTGCTTCTTGAGCAGCTGCTGTTCTTTTTTGACTTTCAAAAGCGATTTCATCTTGGGTTTCTCTGGAGACATTGTATCTGTTGGCAACACACTCAGCAGTGATTCCCATTGGATGATAAATACCAGGATGACTTTCTGCTAACTTTTCATTAACAAAACCGTCCATGTTTTGCTTGCCAGAAAGCATGGTAATTTGCTCAACACCGCCAGCTATAACTGTGTCGTAGCAACCTGCCATAATCTGACTTGCAGCCATTGAGATAGATTGAAGTCCAGAAGAACAATATCTATTGACGGTTGTGCCTCCAACAGTGAGTGGTAAGTTTGAAAGAACTGCTGCGTTTCTTCCAATATTGTGGCCCATAGCGCCCTCAGGATTACCGCAACCCATAATGACATCTTCAACCATTTCTGGAGGCAGATTAGGATTTCTATCTAACATACCATTAATTATGTGAGCCAACATATCGTCGGGACGAGTCATGTTAAAGCCACCCCTGTGCGATTTTGCTAGACCAGTTCTCACACTGTCTACGATAACTGCTGTTTTCATATTGTTCTCCAAATATATTTAAAAACTAAAGATATATATTGACATACATAGTGTCAATAAAAAACTTACAAGAAGCTTATTCTAAACGATCGTCTTCATTACTTAAAGACTTATACCAATTAGGGATTAAGTCAATTTCTAGCTCTTTTGCCTTGGCAAAAATATATGGCAAAGTTATGGGGCTAAAAGGTAGAATTAGCAAAATACCTAAACCTAGGTTTTTAAGAATTTGGCGTAATTGAGAATTGGCTAATTCTAATTCATGCTCAGAGACAGATCCTTCAACAAACTTGAGATATGTATCAAGCATTTTTTTATTTTCACGATTTTCTTCAAGAAAGGTCTCTTGTAGTTTTGCTAGAATTCTATTAAATCGTTTGGTAAAAATTTTCATTAAAAAAAAGCCCGGATTATTTCCGGGCTTTATTATATCTAAAATGAATGATTAAAAATTCATCCCAAAATTAATTCCAAAGATTTTAGGATCTATGGCAACACCATTTTGGAAGCCACCCACTGTTACATCAGTTGAGTAGTATGCATAAATGTGATCCTCATCACTCATATTTCTTACATAAGCCCCAACGTACCAGGCTTCAGACATAGGTGTGTATTTCACAGATAAATCTATCAGACTGACATCCTCAATATAACCTCGAGGTCTATTAAACGCAGTACTATAATAATCATCTCTGTATGTGTAATCCATTCTGAAAGCCCATGAGCCAGCAGCTGTATCCACAAACTTGCTTATACCAAGTCTCCAGTTCAACTCAGCTGCAAAAGGAAGCGAATTACCAGATAAATCTGCCTCAACACCATCTGTTAATGGGCAAGGAAGCGTGGTTGAATCTAACCCAAAGAATGGCACTGTACATAGAGGTCCAAAAGATTTGAACAAGTATCCAGCATCTGTTGGTGTGTATAAAACCAGGGCACCAAGCAGAGGATCTTGCGCCGCTATTCCAAGATAGCATTCCTCTGAAGGGGCCGCTTGTCCGACAAAAACCAATGGGTTACAAGTTGCTATCAAAGGTGCGAAGTCAGAGAAGAACCCAGTAGCTCCATCCGGTAGTGGAAGTTTTTTGGTAGCTTGATTAGGATTCAAGGGATCAACAGATTTAAAGTCTTCAATGTTAGTGCTTGTATTAGAAATGAAACCATCAATCATCAAGGTATCAGATAATAACAATGTAAATTCAGCCTCAATACCCTCAATTTTTACATCAGCATTTTGATTAATGGAGGCACGATTAACAATTTGTGAAAGTTGAAGGCCTTCATAATCATTAGTATAAGCAGATACATTTAACTGGAGCGCTCCTTCCATTAAGGTGCTCTTTAAACCTATCTCAAATACATTAGCAACCTCTGAATCAAAGTTCTCCAAGCCTGCAATATCAGTGGTGTTAAAACCACCAGGCTTAAATCCAGTAGAATAAGTTGCGTATAGAAGTTGATTGTCATTGAGCTGATGATCAAGGCCAAGTTTGTAGGTTGATTCTTCAGCAGCATAACTTCTTTTAATTGGAAGTGGTTTGACTGATCCGTAATAACTAGCACCTTGATTTTGCAGGTCAAGCAAAGAGTTAAATGCTGCATCATTAATTTCATACTCAGTGTATCGACCGCCAACTGTCAAAGTTGTATCATCGCTAAGATCAAAGTACATTTCACCATACACAGCCTCACTACTCCTATTAATATTGCTATCTACATGAAAGTATTGCTGCCAATCAGCTAAATGTCTTGGTCCAATGGTCGCATCAGCAGCAGCTTTAGCGCCATCTTTAGCGTAATTTAATACAAAGCCTTGTGCTTGAGAAGGAGGAAGTAATCCAGCCAATACAAGTTGTGTTGCTTGTTCACTAGCTACCGGTAAAGTCTGGAACCAACCTACCCAAAACGGAGCTCCACCATACGGAGCTGCATCAGGGAAAATTGCACCAATAGGTCCAGTAGAAACATCGCCCCAATAATTCATATATGGAGTTCCAATGTTGTAATTGGTTTCACTATCAGCAGAAGATTGGAAAAGTCCAAAGGTGAAGTTAAATGCACCATCATAATCAGATGAGAATCTTAACTCATATTGTTCCCACTCAGATTCATTAAAGGATCTATCCATGGCCTGATCACTTGTGTAAGTCTTCATGCCTAAAGCCGCTCCAGCCATATTACCTTTTGACTGATCAAAAAAGACGTTTGATGTTATTGGGCCCATTGAATAAGGAACCACTGATACTGAATGATCATAATCAGCAAAATCTTCATATTCTCTGGTGTGGTATGAATAACTAAAAACCATGTTCATGGTATCTGATAGAGCGCTGTTAATTTCAAATACAGTATTTTGAAGTGTGGCTTCGTGAGTTGGTTCAAAATCAAGGTTTACGCTTCTTAAATCAGAAGAAGGATTGTTCTCATAAATTGTATAGTCTAAAGATGTATTCTGGTATTGAAGATAAGGGATCCAATGACCATAACTGCCAGGTGACCAAACTGCATCATTACCATTTTCAAATGGACTACAGCCATAGAATTTATCTTGCTTACAGAACTGTCTGGCGGCTCTTAATCTTTGATCATCCGCTTTAGTTGTTTCATAGACCAAAGTCATGGTTGTATCATCAGAGTAATCAAATTCAAAAGACATCCTGGCGCCTTGAGTATTCCTGTCATCAAGCTTATTGCCTGTATGAGAATTCGTCACAAAGCCCTCTCTTTGAAGAGAAGCAAAAGCAAATCTAGATCTTAGTCTATCTGAAAGAGGGATATTAACTGCTCCTTCCATTCGCAATGAATCATAATCAGCAACATCAGCTTTAAGATAACCGCCTGCATCAGCATCAGGTCTCTTTGTAATCATTTGAATCAATCCACCGGTTGTACCTGCACCAAACAATGATCCTTGGGGGCCACGAAGAACCTCGACACGCTCAACATCAAAAAATTCCTGCTCATAGAGACCACTAGGAGACGCAGTTTGACCGTTCCAGAAATAACCAACGCTTGCACTTGTTGAGTTACCTACAGCAAAGTTACCAATACCTCTTAGAGTAATGCCGGAACCAGAAAAAGCTCCCTTAGCAAAACCCAATGTTGGAACTGCAAACTGAAGATCTTCAAAGTTTTCAATTTGTTTCATCTCAAGATCAGCGCCTGTTATCGCAGTGATAGTTATCGCAGTATCTTGCAAGTTAGTTTCTTTTCTTAATGCGGTAATTACGACCTCTTCAATCGATCGAGCTGAATCCTCTTGAGCCATTGTTGGAATCGCACTAAATGTGAATGCTAATAAAAAAGCATAAAAATATCTGTTCATAATCTTCCCCCTTAAAGTTGATTGATTGAACTAGTTAATCAATGATATACCTAATACCAAAGCCATTGCAATCCTTATGGAGGGGGTATTTTTATTATATTTTTTACTTATAAGTAAGATAAATACGATTTATTTAAGCTCTGAAGAGCTTTTGCCTAAGACTTGCCTAGCTACGATGAGTTGCTGGATCTGCTGAGTTCCCTCAAAGATATCAAGGATTTTAGAATCGCGTGAAAATTTTTCAAGCAAATGATCTTCTGAAAAACCTTGCATGGAGCATATTTCAACGCATTTTAGAGAAATCCTATTGCCAATTCTGCCTGCTTTTGCCTTGCCCATAGAAGCTTCCTTTGAGTTTGGTAGTTTGTTATCCATCATCCAGGCTGACTTATAAACTAGTAACCTTGCGGCCTCCAATTCAGCTTCAAGCATTTCTAATTCATTTTGAATGGCGGTTTGTTGATGCATGGATCCTCCAAAATTATCTACATAGCCCTCTTCAGCCAATAATGCCCTTGTCATATCCAATGCGGCTTGGCCTAAGCCAATTGCCATGCCGGCAACCATTGGCCGGGTGTTATCAAAGGTCTGCATGGCTCCACCAAATGATTTTTTCGCTGCATTAATGTCAGTCTCAATCTCTTCCTTGCCGCCCAGCAAATTTTCACGAGGAATCCTGCAATTATCAAAAATTAACGTGGCGGTATCTGAGGCTCTAATACCTAATTTTTTTTCAAGCCTTGCAACCGTAAATCCTGGAGTACCTTTTTCCACAATAAATGACCTTATTGCTGTTTTGCCCATATCTTTATTCAAAGTTGCCCAAACAACCACACAATCACATCGATCCCCATCGGTGACATAGATCTTTTCTCCATTTAAAACCCATTCATCTCCTTCTAAGACAGCTGTGGTCGAAATATTTTTTGAATCTGAGCCGGCAGCGGGTTCTGTTATTGCCATTGCAGCCCATCTTTTCCCCCATAAAGCTTTTTGATCCTGGTTGCCAACTGCCATGATGGCAGCATTTCCCAAACCGGTTCCTGGTCTCGCTAAAAATAGTCCCACATCGCCCCAACACATCTGCTCTAAAGAAATAACAGCCCAAAGACTTCTACCACCCAAATCCATAGACTTTACAGAATCATCACCCATTCCAGATTCTTTTTTTTGTGCTGCAGCAGCTTGATTGAGTTGCTCCATTTCCAAAGGTGGCTCATGTTCTGCCTTGTCATACTTCCTGGAAATAGGACGCAATATAAATTCTGCTGCCATCCTCATGGTTTCTTGGGTTTTTTGTAACTGATTTGGTAATAGTGGATGTATCATTTTTAAACTCCTGCGCCCCCTTCAAATATTCCGATGGCTCTTAAATTTCTGTACCAAAGCTCAACTGGATGCTCATGAGTAAAACCATGACCTCCAAGCAATTGCACGCCATCAGTCCCTATTTTCATCCCATGATGAGCAGCAAATCGATATGTCAGTGATGCCTGCTTGTGAAAGTCTTCATCAAGATCTTTTAAAACTGCAGATTTGTAGACCATCAGTCTCAAGGCTTCGGTTTCAATTGCCATATCAGCAATCATAAATGCCACGGACTGCCGGTTTGAAATAGGCTCATCAAACGCCACCCTCTCATTTGTGTATGGAACAACATAGTCTAGAACAGCTTGGCAGACTCCAAGCGCTAAAGCTGACATGCCAATTCGAGAAGAGTCTACGAGCGATTGATAGTTCAGGGAGTAATTATGCCCGCCAAGTTTTTGCGAAGCATCAATCTTGCAATTAGATAAATTAATTTGTGATAATGGTGCGCCCTTTAGACCCATAAACTCTTTTTCTTCAAGCTCCACTCCCTCTTGGTCTTTGTTAATAAAATATAAATTGCATTCACCTGATTCATTAGAGGCAGATATTAAGAAAGTTTTAGCTTCATCTGCAAAAGCTATCCCGGTTTTGGATCCATTGAGAATGATTTCTTTACCACTCTCCTTTGCAAGAACGCTGGATTGATAGGGATTAGTTGCAAGGGACGCATTGTTAATACCTAGTCCGACATGAAAAATTGAACCACTGGCAAGCTCAGGCAAAAGTTCAGCTTGCTGCTCCTCACTGCCATGCTCTGCAATAATTTGAGCAGTCAGCAAAGGAATAGATACAGACATTGCCAGTGATAGATCGCCATATGAAAGCGCTTCAAGAGCCAAAGCATTTGATATCGAGTCTTGTTTTAACCCTATGCCGCCATATGCCTCAGGAATAATAAGAGAAATAAGATCTAAAGATTTAATTTTCTCAATCAATTCATCGCTAGGTCTTCCATCACTCTCAGTTTTTCTTGCTTGAGGTCGAAGTTCGGTCTCGGCAAATTTTCTCAGCATATCCCAGGTCATTTGCTGCTCTTCAGATAGAGTTAGATCAAAGGGATGTTCTGTGTTGTAGTCTTGCATTAGATTTTTTGTAAATTAATTCTTGATGGTTTGTAAAAGTAAAACTTTATGCAAAGATGTTAAAGGTCTTAACTGGCCAAATCAATCATTATTAACATAGCTAATATTTAAAAATTTAAATTATAAGAAGAATAAAAATTATTTTATTATTTAAAAGATGAGAAAAGCAGATCGAGCTTCTATTGTGCAAAAAATTTTAGAGGAATATTATCCAGATACTCCTGTGCCGTTAGATCATGAGGATAATTTCACATTACTAGTAGCAGTATTATTGTCGGCTCAATGCACTGATGAAAGAGTGAACAAGGTAACTCCAAAACTTTTTCAACTGGCAGACAATCCAGCGGACATGCGCACTAATAGTCCAGAGGAAATATATAAAATTATCAAACCGTGCGGTTTGGGGCCCCAAAAATCGAAAGCTATACATGCTCTCTCTAATATTTTATGTGATTCATATAACGGAGAAGTTCCTGAGGATATAAATGCACTAGAAAGCCTTCCAGGAGTTGGGCACAAAACAGCCTCGGTAGTTATCAGTCAAGGGTTTGGACATCCAGCATTTCCTGTAGATACTCATATCCACAGACTGGCTCAGAGGTGGGGCTTAACTAAAGGAAAAAATGTTCAGCAAACTGAAAAAGATTTGAAAAAAATTTTTCCAAAAGATTCCTGGAACAAACTTCACCTGCAAATCATATTTTGGGGAAGAGAATTCTGCCAGGCTCAACAATGTCATGGAATTACTTGCAAAATTTGCAAAGCAACTTTTCCTAAAAGATCACGTCCTTTTTCCCACAAGAAGCCCTAGATAATTTAGAATAAAGTTCTCAAACTTTTTAATTAAATTATTAACACTTTGGAGTAATCAATGGAATCTCAAGCTGATTCAATTTTTGCTAATGCACAAAAAATAGAAACATATGATAGCGAGCTATGGGAGGCCCTTGATCGAGAGTCTATTCGTCAAGAGCAGCACATAGAGCTCATAGCATCTGAAAATTATGCTAGTCAGAGAGTGATGGAGGCTCAAGGAGGATTGCTTACAAATAAATACGCAGAAGGCTATCCTCACAAAAGATACTATGGTGGTTGTGAGCATGTAGATATTGCGGAAGAATTAGCTATTAATCGAGCGAAACAGCTCTTCAAAGCAGATTATGCTAATGTTCAACCTCATTCAGGCTCATCAGCAAACGCAGCTGCATTTCTGGCAATGCTTGAGCCCAATGATACGATTCTTGGCATGAGCCTAGATCATGGAGGCCATTTAACCCACGGAGCGAAAGTTAATTTTTCTGGAAAAAACTACACAGCTTTTCAATATGGTCTTCATCCTGTAACAAATGATATTGATTATGATCAAGTCAGAGATTTAGCTAAAAAGCATAATCCTAAAATGATTATCGCTGGTTTTTCAGCCTTCTCAGGGACTATAGATTGGAAAATTTTTAGAGATATTGCCGATGAGACGGGTTCGTATTTTCTGGTGGACATGGCCCATGTATCTGGGCTTGTGGCAGCTGGATTATATCCTTCGCCAGTCCCCTATGCTGATGTAGTCACCTCCACAACCCATAAAACTTTGAGAGGTCCAAGATCAGGAATTATTATTGCTAAATCAAATGAAGCCTTAGAAAAAAAATTAAACTCTGCTGTATTTCCAGGCTCTCAAGGCGGACCTCTAATGCATGTAATCGCAGCAAAGGCGGTGTGTTTTAAAGAGGCTCTTGATCCAGAATTCAAGATTTACGTGCAACAAGTAATTGATAATGCAAAGCTGATGTGTAAAGTCATACAGGACCGTGGCATTGATGTTGTATCTGGTAAAACGGAGAATCATATTGTTTTGATGGATTTAAGAAGCAAAGGATTGACTGGCAAAGATTGCGAATTAGCCTTAGGGCAAGCAAACATAACTGTAAATAAGAATGCAGTTCCCGATGATCCCCAATCACCATTCGTAACCTCAGGCATTCGATTGGGAACGCCTGCTGTTACTACAAGGGGTTTCAAAAGCGGGGAAATAGAAATATTGACTAATTGGATCTGTGATGCAGTTCTTGACCTAGGCAATGCTGATAAAATTAATTCTATTAAAGATCAAGTAGTTGAAATGTGTAAAAGATTTCCAGTATATAAATAAAAATGTTTTGTCCTTTTTGCCAAGCCCAAGATACCAAAGTGATTGACTCTAGGCTTGTTGGTGATGGCTCGCAGATTAGAAGAAGGAGAGAATGTGAAGTCTGCCATGCAAGGTTTACAACCTTTGAAACTGCTGATCTTGCCCTTCCAAGGATCGTGAAAAGCGACGGTGAAAGACAGCCATTTAATGGTGTTAAATTAAAAGGTGGAATGCTGAGAGCCCTTGAAAAAAGACCCTTGTCTGCTGAAGAAGTTGACGGCGTGTTTGGAAGCATTTTGACTGAAATTCGTCAATTGGGTGAAAGAGAGATAGCTTCGCGTCAACTTGGAGAGATTGTGATGCGTAATCTCAAAAGAGTTGACCAGGTTGCCTATGTAAGATTTGCATCTGTCTATCGCGATTTTCAAGACATCAAAGAGTTTGCCGAAGAAATATCTTCCTTGTCTAAAGAAAAATCAAAAAAAACTAAAAAGAAAAAATGAATGACCTCGACTTTATGGCTAGAGCCATCGAGCTTGCAGCAAGGGGTCGACTAAAAGTTCAACCAAATCCTATGGTTGGTTGTGTCATTGTAAAAAATAACAAGATAATTGGTGAAGGCTGGCATAAGGAATACGGTAAAGATCACGCAGAAGTAAATGCTATAAAAAACTGTAAAAGAATTTTTGGAGCAAAAAAAGCCCTTAAATTAATTGCTGGATCAAATGTCTATGTAAACCTTGAGCCATGCTCAATTGAAAAAAATACTCCGCCATGCTCGAATGCATTAATTAAATATCAGATTAAAAGGTTATTCTGCGGAACCCTTGATCCCAATCCAAAAATTAATGGACGAGGAATTAAGCTGCTTAAGAAAGCTGGAATTGAAACAAGCGTTGGTCTTCTCAAAAACGAGTGTAAAGAATTAAATCGCGTTTTCTTCATAAATCAAAAAAAATCTCGTCCCTACATCATCCTTAAAAGCGCCCAATCACTTGATGGTAAAATTGCACTTAAAAATGGAGCAAGTAATTGGATTTCAAATCCTCAATCACGCAAAAACAGCCATCACATTCGCTCAAGAGTGAAAGGGATCTTAGTTGGAAGAAATACTGCTGAGCAAGACAATCCATCTCTTACAGTCAGATTAACCAACAATGAATTAGGTTTAAATAAGGGTGAAATAATTCAGCAACCGGTAAAAATTATTCTTGGTAATCTTAAAAGATCAAAAAAAGTTAGTAATATTTTTACTAGCAATTCAGAAGTTATTGTTGGTTCTTCGCAATCAGCTAAAAAATCCAAAAATGTAGAATATTTAAAATATAAAAAGAAAAATTTTTTAGAAGAATTCTTGCAAGATCTTCTGGATAGAAATATCTCTAGTATTTTAGTTGAAGGTGGTCAGAAAACTTTAAATGCATTTCTCGTTAATAATTTATTTGATGAGTTGGTGCTATATACTGCACCCATGTTTTTAGGCAAGGAAAGTAAAGATGCCATAAGCCTCAAAGCACCTGACAAGATAAAGGCATCATTAAAATTACAGATGATGGGAGTAGAGAAATTTAAAGATGATATTAAAACAACCTACTACAACATGGATATTTAATTGTATTTGAGCGCTTAATGCTTATATAAAAAAAATGGAATTTAATACAACCGAAGAAATTATCCAAGATATCGCAGCTGGCAAGATGGTGATTTTGCTTGATGATGAAGATAGAGAAAATGAAGGTGATTTGGTTTGCGCTGCAGAACTTGTGGATGATAAAAAGATAAATTTCATGATTAGCAAAGCAAAAGGTTTGGTTTGTTTACCTTTATCTCCTAAAAAATGTGATCAGCTTAACCTTCCCATGATGACGAATAACAATAGAGCAAAACATGGAACCGGTTTTACTGTTTCAATTGAAGCTGCAGAAGGAATCTCCACAGGCATTTCTGCTGAAGATAGAGCTAGAACCATAATTGCAGCAGCTAAAAAGAACGCCAAACCAGAAGACATAGTTCAACCTGGACATATTTTCCCTTTGAGAGCCTTTGAAGGAGGAGTCTTGAGTCGTGCCGGTCACACCGAAGCTGCTTGTGATTTAGCAAGACTGGCAGGCCTTGAGGAAGCTGGAGTTATTTGTGAAATTATGAATGAGGATGGGAGCATGGCCCGAAGAGATGATTTGATGAAATTTTCTTCAACTCATAAAATGAAAATTGGGACAATAGCTGATTTGATTCAGTATCGTGCTCTTAAAGAAAAGTCTGTTCATCTTGAATATTCAAAACCTGTTGAAATTGATGGCTTGGAATTTGAGCTATCTGCCTGGAGAGATAGCATCTTTGATAACCTCCATTTAGCCTTTATCAAAGGCGATCTTAGCTCATCGGATGCCCCGCTTGTTCGGGTTCATATTCCCAATACGTTACATGACTTAATTGGTGTTAAAGGTTTTGGAAAAAGGCTCAATCTAGAAAAAGCCCTAGAGAGAATTGGCAAAGAAGAATGCGGTGTTTTGCTTTTAATTGGTAATTACCAAGATGCTAATGAGGTTATGCATGATCTCAAAGGAACAAAATCACAAGTAAAGCCAGAAACAAAAACTGTGGGTATAGGATCTCAAATTCTTAAAGAACTTGGATTGCAAAAAATTAAATTACTTGGAACTCCGGTGAAATACCCCTCCTTATCTGGGTTTGACCTTGAAGTCACGGGATTTGAACAATGAGCAAGGATGGATTCTCATACACATCAAATAAAATAGATGTTAATAAAAAAATTGTCATAGTTGCATCCAAGTGGAATGCTGAGCTTGTTAATGAATTGGTAGAATCTGGAAGAATGCATTTAGAGTCTCTTGGGTTTACTAGCTTAAAAATTGTATATGTGCCAGGCGCTTGGGAATTGGTCCATGCAGCTCAGAAAGAGTTAGAACATGCAGATGGGGTCATTGCTTATGGAGTAGTGATTAGAGGAGAAACAACACATTATGAGCTTATTTCTGAAGCATCAACCCATGGATTGATGCAGATCAGCATTGATTCAAATAAACCCATTGGTTTTGGCTTGATTGCTGCTGAGAATTTATCTCAAGCTAAAGAACGAACTAATCCATCAAAACTCAATAAAGGTAAAGAGGTAGCTCAATCGCTTGTTGAAATGCTCATTGACGATGTCTAAAAATCTCGGAAAGCATAAACAAGAGCTTCAAACGCGCGAATGTCTAGTTCAGGCTATTTATCAATATATTTTTCATGAATCAAATTTAAATTCTCTGATAGATCAGTTCCTGAAAGAAAATACTCCAAAAAAAATAAGCTTTAATTACTTTAAACAAAGATTAGAAAATATTTTTGAACAATCAGATGATTTAAAAGAAATTACTAGAGATTTAAATAATAATGAGGGAGAGCATCTTGAAATAATAGACGAGGCTATTTTATGGCTCGGGATTGTAGAAATACGTGCAAATGAACTGGCCCATCCCGTGGTCATTGATGAGTGCATTCGTTTAGCAAAGAAATTTTCTAATCCAAATTCTTACAAATTTGTAAATGCAAAACTAGACGAGTGGCTAAAGACAAACCAAGCTGATTGGCTCAAGAAGGGTAATTAACATATATTGGGCTAGACCAAGCTCGATGCTCAGCAGGAGCTACACAACCATCTCTATTCTCATTAACCCCTACTCTACATATTTCAGTTTTGATACATTCACCATTCTCATCAAATTCACACCCTAAAGGATCTGCTGAAAGGGTTGGCGAAGGTTCCTCAATAGCTCGGACGTAATAAACAGCATCTCTTCGACCAATCGAGAATTGTTCATCTTCAAATGAGATCTGACAACTAGTGCTATTACAAGGGAATGTCTTCCACACATCTTCCACTAAACCTTCAACAGGTTCATTCTCATATTGTTGAGGTAAAATTTTAACGACCTCAATTCGAGTAATAACTCTTCTCTCATTGCTTGGGTTATAACATTCAGAATTACATATCTTCTCTAAACGCTCTTTGCTCAATCCATTATTACTATAATCAGGGCACCCAGGTTTTTGCTTAAGCGAACCAGCTGCTTTTACAGTGAATACTGGAGATTGACTGGTATTAACTTCGGCTCCCATTGCCAATGATTGAGATTGCACTTCTGCATCAAACCATAAAAGAATTCTTGGACCTGAGGTTGCATAAACCTCTTTTCTTTCTAGGGCATTCCAGATCGATTGCCTGTCCCTAGATGATGAGTGGGCAGCAACCAGACCGCCTGACATAAAATAAGCACTTTGTCTTTCAGCATCTGTTGCGATATTCAAATCCAAAATACTGGTTAAAGATGTATTGCCTAGATTTACATAGGTAGGTTCTAATTTTCCCTTAGGGCGTCTCAGGGAACTCAACTTTTCAAACAATGGATCATTAAAGCCATTAGCTTCAGTGTTATACAGTCGATTAATTTCTTTATACCCCGTACCAGGTCGAGCACCGTGATTATCACTTGAGCCAATAAACCCAAACTTAAAGCGTTTTGGATTTTCTTTATCGGTAAAATCACTTAAAGCCAAAACATACTGTGCTGAGCCAAGCGGTCTGTAATTAAAAGATGGTAAAAAACAATCATTGCATTGTCCTGCATTTAAAAAATCATCTGGATCAGTTTCATTTACAGCTGCATACCCTGTTGGGCCCATTTGAGCGGAAAATAATTTTGTTTGATTTACAAGATACTTACAAGTCTGTTCATCCATCCCAGAGTCTTCACATCTTTGAGCCATAATGTTACCAGCCTGTTGGCAGGTTGGTAAAAAATCTTCGGTTTGCTCAGGACAAAATATTTCTGCTTGTGAATTAATATCTGAATCATTCCATGTTCTGTATTCCTCAGAATTACCATGGCCTGAATAAATTTCAAACAAAAATTGAGACTCATCATCTTGAAAATCTGTAAGCTGCTTTTTCCAATCTGATGTAGGGGGAGTGTAAAACCCCCAAGTTGTCCCATGAGGAATTACCATGTACGGCGTCTCCCAATCTTTTAATTTCTGAAACAAAAGGTTTGGATTGCTTGCCTCTTCATAGCAATTTACAGGAAGATCTCTAGTATTCACTCCTTCAGGACATATAGGCGTGGCCTTAATTTCTTCAAAAAATTTATCAAATGCAAAAAACCTATCTCTATTTTTTAGATCTAAAGTTGCCGGCAAGGCAGACATGGTCCAGGGCAAACCAAGCCTCATAACCAAAGGAGCCACCCCTCCTGAACCAATGGCTCTTGGCGGAACTAAAGCATCATCAGTTTCCAAAAAAATAACATTTTTATGCCCGTAATGATTATCTGGTGAAGGGTCGACTTGAGTCCATTCCCAGCCTAAAAAACTTACCAAGTCATCTGTCCCTTCCGATAAATTATTACATTGCTGAATGCTTTGCTTGGTATCCAACCATTTTCTTGGAGTGCTGGCCTCAGCATGGTCATTAATGGACCAGAAATCTAAAGCTGAACAAAATCTTGCATAATCACATGCATCTGCCAGTGGTGATGCTCCTTTACCATTCATAAAAGGCAAAGACCACATAAATGCATCAGTTGAATATGTCGTATGAACATGAAGATCGCCAAAGAGAATTTGCTTTTCATCCAAGATCTCTAATTCAGATTTAACGGTATTCACTCTGTTGACTCTATCTTCAAGAGCTTTGCCCGGCAGAGCTTTTCCTTCTATGACACCAGGGCCATCCAATGTTCCAAAGACCTTAAAGACTGCGCCTCCAAAAAAAATAGCTAAACTAAAAATACAAAGCAGAGCGAGTGAAGTTAGAAGGTTTCTCATATCTCTCCCGAATTGATAAACTAATCCCTATAAATTGTTTGATCTCTTGATGGTCCAACTGAAACGATACCAACTGGACAATCTAAAGTTTCTTCTATAAATAGTATATAGTCCTGAGCAGTTTTAGGTAAATCGTCGAAAGACCTAGCATTGGACGTATCCTCCTGCCAGCCAGAGAATACTTTATAAATTGGCTGTTGATTTTCATCATAGTCAATGCAAACTTGAATCTCATCAAAGCCATCTAGGACGTCTAATTTTGTAATGCAAAGGTTGGTGACAGAGTTGATAAAAACAATAGTTTCTAAAGCTTTTAAATCTAGCCAACCGCATCTCCTTGGACGACCAGTTGTTGCTCCAAACTCATGCCCAACCTTTGCCAGTTGTTCTGCATTGGAATCAAATAACTCAGTTGCAAAAGGCCCTTCGCCTACGCGAGTTGTATATGCCTTGGTGATACCTACAATAGAATCAATGTGCCGCGGACCCACGCCCAAACCTGAAGATAAACCACCTGCAGTTGTACTGGAAGATGTTACATATGGATAGGTCCCATGATCTATATCTAACATAGAGCCCTGTGCACCTTCAAAAAGAATATTCTTGCCTTCTTTTACCCACCCTTTTAAAAGGTCCTGAGTTTTGGAATGATATTTATTGTAAAGATCTAGGTTGCTGATAAGTTCATCCAAAACATCTTCAAATGCAATCGGTTGCGCATTGTATAAATTTTGTAAAATCTGATTGTGATAATTGACTAATTTTGACAGTTTTCTTTTGAGGTCTTCAAGGTTATTTAAATCTCCAAAACGGATTGCGCGCCTGGCAATTTTATCCTCGTATGCAGGACCAATTCCTCTGCCGGTTGTCCCAATGCCCTCTTCTTTATCCCGAACCTTATCGATTGCTATATGAGTAGGAAGTATCAAGGCACAATCTTCGCTGACATAAAAACGATCTTTAAAATTGATGCCACTATCTTGCAAGCCTTTGATTTCTTCTGCTAATGCTGGAAGAGATAAAACAAGACCATTGCCCAAGACACAATGAACTGAAGGATGGAGAATGCCAGAGGGAACTAGGTGAAGGACTTTTTGCTCACCATCAACTTTGAGGGTATGCCCTGCATTATGGCCTCCTTGAAAACGACAAACTGCCTCAGAACCTTCAGCTAAAGCGTCTACAATTTTTCCCTTGCCTTCATCACCCCACTGCAAGCCCAAGATAAGGGTGTTATTGCTCATATGAGGTTAGTTATCGCCTTTTGATTTATTGAGGTATTTAAAGAAATCAGATTTAGGATCAATTACCAAAACATCTGATTTATTATTAAAAGTAGCATCATAAGCTCTCATGCTTCGAGTAAACTCATAAAATTCTGGATCTCTAGAGAATGATTCTGCATATATTGCTGCTGCTGTAGCATCACCCTCCCCTCGGATTTGCTCGGAAGTTTTGTAGGCTTCTGCCAGAATAATAACCCTTTGTTTATCAGCGGTGGATCGAATTTCATTAGAAAGCTCGTTTCCCTCAGCTCGTAATTCCTCAGCCAACCTGTTCCTTTCTGAGCGCATTCTTTCATATACTGAGTTACTAAGCTCGGGTGGCAAATCAATTCTTTTAACTCTAAAGTCAATTATTTCTATACCAAGATCAGAAACAGAGTTTCCTAAATTCTCTCGCATATCACTCATGAGTTGATCTCTCTCACCTGAAACTAATTCAGTCACAGTTCTTCGACCAAATTGATTTTTTAGCTCAAACGCAGTCCTTTGTCCAAGCAAGTTATTTAAATTAATAAAGCTTCCGCTAGTGGCATCATAAAAAGTTCGGACATCAGTAATACGATATTTAACAAATGAATCAACAATAAGATATTTGCTCTCTACTGTTAAAATTCTATTTGGCTCCTCATCAAGAGTTTGAAGTCGCGAGTCATATTTCTTGACGTTCTGGATGATGGGTAATTTAAAGTTTAACCCAGTTGGAAGATCGGATTTAATTGCTTCACCAAACTGAAAGACAATTCCATCTTCTTTCTCATCTATTACAAAAATACTATTTAGAATCAATGCAAGAATAAGTCCTGCAAGAACTAAGAGATTCATTCCTTTAGTCATTACTCTTCCTCCTCTGATTTGTTTTGCTCAAGAATTTTGTCTAATGGGAGATACATCAAGTTATTTCCACCTTCCACGTCCATCAATACTTTGGTTGAATTACTATAGAGTCCCTGCAGGGCATCCAAATAAAGCCTATCTCTGGTAACCTTAGGTGCTTTTTGGTACTCAGCTAATAGCTTATCAAAACGAACAGCCTCACCTTCTGCATTGGCGACAACCTCCTCTCTATATGCTTCAGCCGCTTGGATTCTTGCAAACGCTTGGCCACGAGCTTCAGGAACTATAGACAACCCGTATCTGTCAGCCTCATTTTGTAGCTTTTCTTTATCCTCTCTCGCCGCAACAACGTCATCAAAAGAGGCCTTCACCGCTGAAGGGGGATCAGTCTTTTCAATATTTACTTGCTGCACCACGAGTCCTGTTGCATAGAGGTCTAAATAACTCTGTAATCTTGAATTGACATCTTGGGCAATCTGTTCACGACCAGTTGTAAGAGTTTCCTCTAAAGTGTTATCGCCAACTACATGCCTCAACGAGCTTTCCGTAGCCTCTCTAAGACTGCTTTCAGGATCGCGAACATTTAAAACAAAATCTTTTAAATTTTTTATTCTGTACTGCACAGAAACAGTCACATCAACTAAATTTTCATCTTTAGTTAACATATTGGCTGTTTGGGAGTAGCGTCTAGTTAATGCAACATTTTCAACATATCTTTCGTCAATTCCTGCCAGCATAAAGTTTAAACCTTCTCCTGTTTCTGCGTGGTATTCCCCAAACCTTAAGACAACTGCTCTTTCTGGGGAATCAAGTTGATAAATCGACATGCTTGCATACACAACAAGCAGTCCAAAAAAACCATATAGAAAAGTTTTTTTAGTTGGAAAATTAAATCCACTTCCGCCAGAAGATCCGTTTGAGCCTGAACCTTTTTTTCCTGCAAACATGACAGAAAACTTTTTGATCAAATCATCAAATGAAACTTCATCTTGATCTTTCCTGCCCCAAGGGTCTTGATTATTTTGATTATCCCAATTCACGTAGATACCTATATATGTAAAGTTGTATTATAAATTCAATTTGGGGGTAAATCCTAAGAATTAAACAGTTTAAGGGAAATTAAGGTACTTTTTTAGCTGCTCAGTAGCTTCTTCTCTTTGGTGCAGATCAAAATAAGTTAAATTCTCCCACCCTCTCATCCAAGTGCACTGTCTTTTAGCAAATTGGCGGGTTGCATAAAGAGATTTTTTAAATAACTCAGCTTTATCTAACTTTCCCTCAAGTACTTGTAATCCCTGTCTATAATTGATTGCTTTCATTGCAGGATGTTCAGCGGATATTTTAAAAGTTTTTTGAATTTGGGCAATTTCCTCTATCAATTTATCTCCAACCAGCATTTCTTGTCTAGACTCTATTCTTTCATGTAGCTTGCTTCTATCTGAGGGAAAAATTCCAAACTCTATTAAATTATATTTTTCTTTTAATTGCCTTATTTGCAAAGATTCAAGGCTTGCACTCAAACTCATGCCTGTTGCAGTAATGATTTCAATTGCTCTGATAATCCTTTGAGAATCTTGAGATTTGATATTCTCTGCTGCATTTGGATCAAGCTTTCTTAAATCTGCATGCAGAGCCTCTGTTCCATTTTTAAGAATTTTTTCTTCAAGCTCTTCTCGAAGTTGCCTATCGGCAGAGGGAAGCGGGCTGATCCCTGTTTTTAACAGATTAAAATACATCATACTTCCACCAACCATCAGTGGAATCTTTTTTCTAACATGGATGTTGTCGATCAGCTGCATAGCAGCAGCATAAAAATCTGCAACAGAAAATATTGAATCTAAAGAGACATGGTTAACTAAATGATGAGGATGTTTTTCTAAAGTTGCATCAGATGGCTTGGCAGATCCGACATTGCATTCTTTATAAACCATGACGGAGTCTACACTTATAATTTCAAGATCTTCTAATTGTTTTTGCCAGTCAATCGCCCAGTCAGTCTTTCCAGATGCAGTGGGGCCTAGGAGAAAAATTATGGGTTTCTTGTCTAGTTTCAAATACTTTTATATTGCGTCTTGACCAGTCTCACCTGTTCTAATTCTGATGACCTGATCAAGTGTAGAGACAAAAATTTTTCCATCTCCAATTTTTCCTGTGCTTGCACTTGAGGAAATTGCATTAATAGCTTCATCAAGCTGCTCAATTGATACAGCAATTTCTATTTTGATTTTGGGTAAAAAATCAATAACATATTCAGCCCCTCGGTATAATTCAGTATGGCCTTTCTGCCTTCCAAAACCTTTCACCTCAGTAATAGTCATCCCAGTAATACCAATCAGATCAAGTGATTGACGCACTTCCTCCAATTTAAATGGCTTAATAATTGCTGTTATAAGCTTCAATTTTTTTCTCCTAATTGCTTAATTATATAAGAAGCTTGAACCTCTGTTGAACCTTTATTCCTTTCAACAACCTCCTTGGCTCTTAACGCATATTGCTCAGCTATTTTTAAATCACCAATAAAAAACTCCATAGCATCTAACAACTCATCCTCACCGGTAACTCTAATACAAGCATCCTCACTAATAAATTGGTGAGCAATATCTTCAAAATTAAATGTATGAGGGCCTATGATCATTGGTGATCCTGAAGCAGCAGGTTCAATTAAATTATGCCCTCCTCTGGGCACCAAACTACCCCCAACAAAAGACATGGATGAAGCTGCATAAAAACTTGGCAATAAACCTGTGCTATCGATAATGCAAACATCATAATCTTCTGAGTTTAATTTTGAGAATAATTGTGTCCTAAATCCCTTTGCGGTTGCCTGCTTTGCTATGTCTGCAGCACGCTCTGTATGCCTTGGGCAAAGAAATAGCTTGAAATCCTTTCTAGATTCAAGCCTGTTAAATGCACCGAGCAATACTTCTTCCTCTCCTGGATGAGTGCTAGCCCCCAAGATAAAAGGAGTATTTGTAACTGACTTAATATTTGAGCTAGCAATATCAAATTTAACTGAGCCCACAACATCAATACAATCCTCATTAATGCCGAGTTTTAAAAAGCGCTCCTTATGCTTATTTGTTTGTACAAAAGAAAAAGTGATTTTTTTTAAGATATCTTTTAAAAGCCATGATGACATCGCATATGCTCGGTAAGACTTGTGGCTTAGTCTTCCATTAATCAAATAGAGAGGAATATTTTTTTTAGATGCTTCTGAAATCATTGATGGCCATATTTCTGTTTCAAATATTAATATGGCATCAGGCTTATAAAAATTTAAAAGCCTCTTTACAAAGAAAACAAGATCCCAAGGAGCGTAATTTATCACTATATCTTCAGCAAAGAGTTCCTTAGCCCTTCTCAAACCTGTTGGAGTTGAAGTGGTTATCACTATATCAAACTGTTTGGCTAATTTATAAATCAGTGCTTGAGATCCAATAACTTCTCCCAAACTTACTGCATGAAACCAAATAGTTTTTTTATTTTTTTTAGTAAGCTTCCTAAAATTATATCCAAACCTGTTAAGAAGATGCTTGGTGTAACCTGGATCAGTAAAACTCTTTAAGAAGATCCTCAATACGAATACCGGGATAAGTAATAAAATTAAAAAATTATAAATTGCCAACTTCATATCAAAGCTATATTTAAATTAATGTAATAATACATTCTTTAATTTTTATGTACTCATAATATTGATTAAGTTAATGATGACATTATGGCAAGGTCTTTGCCATCTCCCAACTTCATGGCATCCAGTAATGGGAAAATTGTTTGGCAAACTCTTATTTCTTTTTGCTGGTAGTAGAAAAAAAATTGCGCAAGTAAATCTAGCACTATGTTTTCCAAATCTACCCAAAACAGAACGGCAAAAACTTTTAAGAGATAATTTTTTGTATCTAGGAAGATCCTTTATTGAAACTGGTATAGCTTGGTTTTGGTCAAATAAAAAAATACAAAGCCAAATTAATTATAAAATAATTGGCTTGGATCTTTTGCTTCCCAGTGACTCTAATAAAGGTAACTTGATCATTTTTAAGCACTCTCAACACTTAGAGTTAGATGCTCGTCTTTTAGCTATGAATGCACCAATGTATGGTGTGAGTAGATCACATAATTCTGCTTCAATGAATAAAATTCAGGATAAAGGACGACTTTCAAGTCTAAAAGATACAGCTGATAAAAATAATCCAAGGAAATTTATGAAATGGCTTAAAAGTGGAAAGAATGTTTTGTATGCAATTGATCAAGATTATGGATGGGATCATTCTGTTAAATTAAAATTTTTTCAACAAGAGGCTGCCACGATCACAACAACTAAAAAAATTCTCGATGCTACTGATTCAAATTTACTATTTATAAATTCATTTTATGCAAATAATGAATTAATTCTTGAGATAGAATCGATTAATCATTTAGAGCTCGATTCAACAACACTAGCCCAAAAAATTAATAACATAATGGAAGAAAGAATTCTTCAACATCCAGCTGAATATCTATGGATACATAGGCGATTTAAATCGACGGTTGGAAAAAACTTTTATAAATAATATGGACTTTGATCAATTAAATAATCTTAAAGGCTTCATGCCCAGTCATGAGGGATTGGCATTGACGAAATGGGCAGAAGAGTTTGCTCATTATGGACCTGCGCTTGAAATTGGTACATTTGGAGGCAAGTCTGCATTATATATAGCTGCTGGAAGCTCAATCCACAATCAGTTGGTATATACAGTGGACCATCATTCTGGTTCAGAAGAGCATCAGCTTGGTGAAGAATATTTTGACAAGGAAATTTATGATGAAAAATTAGGGCGTGTGAATACGGTGCCATTAATGCAATCAAACCTTCAGCAATTTGAAGAAAGCAAATGGGTAATTCCAATTCTTGCTAATGCAAATTCTATTGCTCCTTCATGGGGAACAGAATTAGGTCT
>Ga0255779_1000513_pt1 | contig 48307 bp, 32 predicted proteins | sample 011ome_21_FD_179977 | JGI IMG/M metagenome (GOLD analysis project Ga0255779, IMG submission 179977) | Coastal salt marsh microbial communities from the Groves Creek Marsh, Skidaway Island, Georgia - 011508AT metaG (version 2) | ecosystem: Environmental > Aquatic > Marine > Intertidal zone > Salt... | reverse complement strand
TTCGCCAACAAAGACACGATCGCCCCGTTACCAAAAACCGAACGGATACCAGACCCGGTGGCAATAATCGCCAAAAATCTCTCCAAGGAACGGAAACACTATTTACAAAAAGTGCGAGCGCGAGGGATGCCGGAACGGTTTTCGGTGAGCCTGGCGAAACCGAGAGATTGGAGGAGAACGGTGAAAGTGAGAGCACCGAAACGGAGACAAATGCGTTTGAAAGTGGAGGAGCAACGGGAACGAGAGGAAGAGTTGGAGCGACGGCAACGACACCGCCGACGAGAAGGATTGGTATCGGAAAGAAGCGGAGGCGGAAGAACGACGACGGCGAAGAAGACAAAGAATACGAAGAAGAAAAAGAACGACGACGACGATTCAGAGGACGACGAGAACAAGAACTCGAACGAAAACGAAACGGCGACGACGACGACAAAAACGCGAAGAAAAAGAGAAGAAGAAGGCGAAGACGATACGGCGAAAGTCACGTCGCCGTTGATTAAACGGGCGACCAAGAGAGGGAAGATTCCGGTGAATTTTATGCGCAAGAAGAAAGGGCCGAGCGGAAACAACGCGGAGAGCGACATCGACAACAACGGAGGTGGATCGAACAATAACACCGAGGAGCAATCGAACAATAACGCCGATGGAAACAACGCGAAAGATGACAACACGTTTTCGCTGAACAAGAATTCGAACGTGTCCTCGGAAACGGTTGTCGTGGAGTCGCCGTTTAATAAGCAAAAAGCGGGAGCGAACTCAAACGGAACGAAGAACAAAAAAGACACATCGGCAAAAACAACGACGACGACAGCGGTGGTGGTGGAAGGCGACGAAGCGGCCGCAGCAGCGGATGCGCTTCAACGACAACGAGAACAAGAACAAGAACAGAACAAGAACACGAAAAACCCGGACGTCGGGCGAATCAAAATAACCGTCACGATAACGCAAAAAGCGAGGAGGAGTCAAGCGAACTCCATTCGGATTCCTCCGACGATCGTTGCTGTGAATAAAAACGCCACGGCGTACGATTTAATCAACGCGTTAGTCATTACAGCGCCAATGCACTTTGATAACGGGCAACAACCAACGTTACACTGGGATTTTCACCACGTCCCAGATTTTTCTACCATTCACGGTTTCGCCGTCGGAAGCTGGAAAGTGGATGTCTTCGAGGAGGATTTGACTGATATGGCGACGTTAGAGCTTCGCGCGTCTCCAGGAACAATGATTCGTTCGCCGGCGTTGAGCAAAAACGCCCCGGAAGGGTTTCAACCGTGGCTTGCGCCGGAGAATTTGCGGGTAGAGTTGGACGGGTCTCGCGACCGAGGCTTTGCCGAACGAGACGCGATCACGACTTTCGATCGACACTTCATGAAAATTCAAAACTATCCGAACGGGTCCAACAACATGCATAACATGATTGGACACGGCGCCAGCGACACCGCGGCCGGTGCCGGTAGCGGCGACGGAGAGAACAACCTCGAGAGCAACACGAACACGAACAACAACAACAACAACAACAACAACAACACGAGTAACAACAACAATAAGAAACGCATCATGAAAAACGCGCGATACTACGAAGGCTTCATACAGCACGTCAACGAAAACGACCACAACATGACTTCTCAAGTCTTGCACCCTGGTCGCACCTCCTCTGGTCCTATGATCAAACTTCTGCTGGAAACTAAATCCATGCCTCACGCGGAAGGCGCTGGATGTTCCATCGTGGACGTCGGTTCCGGCTGCGGCAATTTTGCCCGGGGCATCAAGGACGCCTTCCCGTTCAGTTCCGTCTGCGGCATCGAAATCCAAAAAGAGCTCGTCGAATCCTCGCGCGCCGACCACGGCCACAAAGTCACCTTCATAGCCGGTGCCGCCGAATCCGAACTCCACCGTTGCGTCAACGCCACCCACATCCTCGCCACGACGAAAAACTTTGAAACGAAAACCATCGACCACATCGTCAACGTCGCCGCGAGCTTACCTTTACTCACGCACCTCGTCATCAACGAATCTCGTTTATGCACGACAATGTGTAAAGTGAGAATAAAATCCTGTTGCGTTTTCGAACCGATCGAAACCAGATCTATTAGCACGCACTGGGGGAACACCGGCTTAGATTTCACCGTCTACCGACGAAGAACGAGATGGACAGAAAATCCGTACGGTCACGTTCCGAGAGGTGAAGATACCGCCCGCGCGTTCGCGGAGAGAGCTTTGTGCAACGATAAACGCATCCACAGTACGCATCATCGGTAGTAAAATAGTCGCAAGAGAGAGAGAGAGAGATAGAGAGTTTTCATTGTAGTGATACTAAATATTTAGTCAAAAGCATCGAATCGCGAAAGGACCGAAAAACGCCACACAAGTAATTCCTTCGTTGAAAAGACATCATCACCCGTCGGTGTGAAGAATAAAAAATGTCGTCGGCTTCCGATGGAGGAAGACTCTCCGTCCTCGGTGGCGACCGACCGGTGCCGCCGATGAAACTGAAATCCACGGAGTTTTACGAGCTCGTGCGAGCCATCGGTGCGCGTTGTTGTTCTTTGTCTTTGTCTTCTTTTCCGTTATTCCTCTTTTGGAAATCTCAGTCGTTTTGAGCGTGAAAGACTTTTCAAAGTCTCTCGGGTTTTCGTCGCGGTACTTTCGTTCTGTTTTCGCTCGAAATCTCTCTCTCGAATGCGCGTTGGTAAAACTAAACGCCGCGCGCGGTTGCTCTCTATTTAACGAACGATTAAACAGGCGAGTGTAAAAACAAAATGGACGAAGACCAAATCGTGAAAAGAGAGGCACACTTACTGAAACACTTACTCTCGCACCCGAAAGTGAACAAAAACACTCTGAAAGAACTCCTCTTACGACTCGTGTACGTGGAAATGCTGGATCACGACGCGTCGTTCGGGGAAATTTACGCGGTGAAAGCGACGCACGAGAGCGATTTGAGCGTGAAGAGGCAGGCGTATTTAGCGTGTTCGCACGTCTTGGACGATAAGAGCGAGTTGGTCGTGTTGTTGATTAATACCATGCAACACGATTTGGCGAGCGAGGAATATTTGGTGGTGTGCTCGGCGTTGAACGCGATCGCGAAGTTGATCACGGACGAGAATAACGCGATACCGGCGTTGTTGCCGAGCGTGGAGAAGTTGTTGGACCACGCGAACGCGCACGTGAGAAAGAAGGCGGTGTTGTGCTTGCAAAAGTTTGCCATGTTTTCGCCGGAGAGCACGAGTCATTTAGGGAACGCGTTTCGGAGGATGTTGTGTGATCGCGATCCGAGCGTGATGTTTGCGAGTTTGTGCGTGTTGAGGGATTTGTGCGAAAGAGAGGCGGGGAAGTACGTAAACTTGGTCCCGAGTTTCGTATCGATTTTGAAACAAATCGTGGAGAGACGCTTGCCGACGTCGTACGATTATCACAAGGTACCCGCGCCGTTCGCGCAGATTAAGATTTTGAAAATATTAGGCATTTTAGGAAGTGGAGACAGAGAGGCGTCTAAACAGGCGTACGAGGTGATTCAGTTGACGATGAAGAAAGCGCAAAAGGCGAAGAGTAGCACCGGGGATGGGATTTTGTTAGAGTGCGTGTTTACGATTGCGAAGATTTATCCAAACAAAGAGTTATTGGAGCAATGCGAAGGGATCGTCAGAAAGTTTATCAATCGAGGCGTCGGAGAGGATGGGAACGTGAAAACGAACGTGAGTAGCTCGGATCGATGGCGCAACGCGAATTTAAAGTACGCCGCGTTGGACGCGCTCGCAAAATTAGCGCCAAGACTTCCGGATTGCGCGGCGGAGCATCAAATGCACATAGTAGACTCGTTGGATAGTGAAGACGAATCCGTGAGAGCGAAAACGTTTGACTTATTGTCCAAGATAACCACCGCGAATAACTGCGACGTGATCATCGAGAAGATGTTGAGCTTTTTGCGCAAATCCAACGATAGGTACGTTCGCGCCGACTTCGCGTTGAAAACGAGTCAAACGATCGAAAAGTTTGCCCCGGACGCGAAATGGTTCTTAGAAAATACGAATAAAGTGATCGAGTTGTTACAAGGCGAAGGACACGAGCCGACGATTCCTGAATTCGAATCCTCGGCGTTGATTGCCGAACGGGTGAAGAATACGCTCAGAGAAGGCATTTCTGGAGACGAGTCTACGGACGACGAGATGCGTCGAGAAGCGAGCGCGTTATACGCGACGATTATGTGCACCGAACGAGAGGCGTGTAAACCGTTGCCCAGGGCAATCGTCGACATCGCGTGCTTTGCAATTGGACGATACTCGAACGCCGCGTTTGAAAACGTATCGAACACGTTAGCGATACCTTTTGATAGCGACGTCCGAAACGCTCCTCTCGTATTAGACGCGTATTGGCACTTGAAAATGCGTCAAAAATCTGCATCAACGCAATTCCCTGAACGCGCTTTGAAAGTGATTGAATGGTGCGCCTCGAGCTCGGACGTTCGAACGCACCGCGTGGCGAGCGACTTACTTCAAATCGCGAAAGATCCGGAACTGGGGGTGCTTTTTGCCTCGGCAACTGCGAACGTAGCGAAGACGAGTACGGTGTCGTTTGATTTTTCAGCCCTCGACGCGTACACGCAACGCGCGCTCGCAAACGGTGCTAAACCGTATTCGAAACCGAAGATTGCGACGGAAGAGGTGAAAGAAGAAGAAATCGTGTTATCATCCGCAGCAGAAGTGTCCGCTGAACAACCACAACCACAACCACCACAACAACAACGACAACAACAACCATTCCCGACAATATCGCCTCCTCCGCGCGCGCCAACGACTGCGAAAAGAGAAGAGGAGATTTCCGAATCTGAACAGAGGAAGCAAAAACTCGCGAGCGATTTGTTCGGAGGACCGAAAACAGCAGCGGCGTCTACACCTTCGCAACTACCACCAGTTACGAGTACTACGTATACTCCAACGAGTACCACGAGTTCTAACTTGCTGGGCGATTTGTTATCCGGCGTACCGTCGGCGCAGGCGACGCAGGCAACAGCGGCGGCACCGCCATCATCGACGGCGTCTCCGAACGTGGATTTACTCGGCGACTTGCTCGGTGAAATCACTGTGGGAGGAAACAGTCAAACTTCTCAGCAGCAGCAGCAGCAGCAGCAAAATAACAATAATAAAGATCCATCGTCACCGAACGCGCAATCTTCCATCAGCGGCGGCGTAGCTCGAACGTCGGCGAAGAAGGATCCGTTTGCCGACTTGTTTGGATAAATTTTTGCGCAGCCGAAGAGCGTTTCGTCTTCTTGTATGTACAAACAGATTATTAGTATTAGCGATACAGTATTGTGCATAATAAGATTTACAATACTAACAAAATAGGTTTCTGATTATATAACTCTCTCTCTCTCTCTTTACTTTCTCTTCGCGTTCTTGACTTGCATATCGTCGAGTTGCTTCAAACCCGGTCCCAAGATGTTGTACGCGACCCAACCGAGGACCGGCGCAAACACAAAAAAGATGGCGATTCTGCCATCGATGCCGGCCAAGTTCCCAACAACTTGCTCCGCGGCATCAGCTTGCTCCGGCATCGCCATCAACGACGCCGCGGACAAACCCGTCAAACCGGCGACGATCCCTCTTTTCTTCGCGTTTTTCTTTTGCATATCTTCGAGCTGGTTCAAACCCGGGCCCAAGATGTTATACGCGACCCAACCGAGGACCGGCGCGAACACGAAGAAGATGGCGATTCTACCGTCAATACCCGCCAAGTTCCCGACGACTTGTTCCGCGGCGTCCGCGCTTTCCGGTTGCATCGTCAAAGACGCTCCCAAAGCGCTCCCAATCGCCCCACCAACGATACCTTTTCTCTTCGCGTTCTTGACTTGCATATCGTCGAGCTGCTTCAAACCCGGGCCCAGGATGTTATACGCGACCCAACCGAGGACCGGCGCGAACACGAAGAAGATGGCGATTCTGCCATCGATACCCGCCAAGTTACTCACAACTTCTTCCGGTTGCGTCGTCGAGGCAAACGACGATTGCGCGAAACCGAGCGCACCGGACGTCGTCGCGACGGCGGCCCCCACTTTCGCCGCTTCTTTAGAAACCTTCGTTTCCGAAGACTGCACGTATTTGTGAACGAGAAATTATAAAGGAAAGGTGAGTTTTTATTTCGCGTCGCAGGCTCGCGTTCGCATCTTTCCGCGCGCGATGATCTTCCGATTGGTTAAAAAAACAAAGCAGAGAGAAGGAGGAGCGTAAACACGTAAAATAAGCGCACCATCATCATTTTCACCGCGCGCAAACTCGCGCTCTTCGACGAAGAAGCGCATCTTCTCTTCGACGTAAAACTTCGCGAAGAAGAAGAAGCTAAAACACTCGACGATGTGCTCAGGGTGAACATTTATTCTACTAATAATAATTCGCGTGTTCGCGCTACGTGAGAGGTGCTGTTATAACGCGCTTTCGCGATGGTGAATTTAGCAAAGAGGAACCGAAAAATCCAAAATCTAAAAATCTCTTTCGGGCAGAAGAAATCTCTCTCTCGCCGAAGAAATTAGGGTTGGACACCCTAAAAATAGTCTCGCGTCTTTTTTTCTCTCTTTTCTTTTCTCTCTTTTCTTTCTTTTCTTTCTTTCTTCAGATTAAAGTGAGACAACGCCTTTACGTGTGAGAGAGAGATGGTCGATGATGCCATGGACGCGGACAAAGGAGAACAGACAACTCTCGGAGCAGCAGGAACTGCGACGAGTAATGCTACGAAAAGAAAAATCGAGGTGAAAAAATGGAACGCCGTCGCGGTGTGGTCGTGGAGCACCTCGTTCGATTCGTGCGCGATTTGTAGAAATACGTTGCACGAACCGTCGATCGAGTTTCAAGCGAACAGTCAACAAGAAGGCGCGGATGGGTTGTCCATCGCGGTACGTTTTACTAGTATGCGCGCATATGTTGCTCTCGTTTTACTTTCGTTTGCCCTTTCGAGAATTTTAAGCGCGTTTTCGAACGCGTTCGTGTTTGCTTGAGAGATTCAAAAACGAGATCTCCTTCTGCTCTGAGTAAAACTGACCACCTCTGTACGCGCATTCCGCGCTCGCGCTCTTTCTCGTCTCGTCTCAATAAACGTACAGTGGGGGAACTGCGGTCACGTGTTCCACTTAGATTGCATCTCCAAGTGGTTGAAACAACGGTCGTTTTGCCCGTTGTGTCAAAAAGAGTGGGAGTTTATGAAGATGGAGAAGATACAGTTACCGGTGTTGGGCGGGAACGATTAAGATTAAGAAGAGAGAGAGACGAGGACGCGATGGAGTGCGGTGGAAGTATCGTCGTTTACATCGTCCTCGTCGGTGTATTTAGTAAAATAGCAGATACGAGAGAGGCGCGTGAGGTATCAAATGTAAAACTTAGGCACATATAAACACCAGATTGATTATTAATATCGTTGTGATTTTGAGTCAAAAGAGAGAGACACGAAGTGATATATTTGACGAGCTGTATTTACGTAATAATGTCTTACAACAAGCACTCTCTCGCTTTCTATCATCGCTCGTTCTTTTCCTACATATATATATATGTGTGTGTGTGTGTGTTTACATGTATATATAAGTTTGCTAATGATGTCTTCGATGACGATGGTCTTTCACGTCGTCTCGCGCACCTTTCTTCTTAAATGTGTCGTTTCTACGTTCTCTTTTTTTTCTTTTCGTTTTAGTACATGAGTTTTTCGTATCGTTTTCTTCTTCTTCTTCTTCTTCTTCTTCTTCTTCTTCGGTTTGTGCATTTGTTGTTATATCTTTGATGATGATGATGATTAATTAAATTAAGCTTTCGGTTTCCTGCCCCTCTTCGCCGAAGGCGCCGGAAGCGCCTTCGGCGCCCCAGCCGCGCCTCCCCCGGCGTCCCCTTCGTCCGACTCCAACTGCAATTTCTTAAACTCCGTCAACACCGGATATATATTCTCAAACGCTTGGTATATATCCTCTCTCCTTTTCCCTCCAGTCAACACAATCTTCCCGCTGACAAAAATCAAAAGTACGATTTTTGGCATCTGCATCCTATAAATCAAACCGGGAAACAACTCCGGCTCGTACTGCGCGAAATGCCCGTGCGACCACGCTAAACCTTCTAATCGTATTGGAAACTTCACATCGCACGACCCAACCATGTTTTGAATCTTAAAATCTTTAAACTGCGCCGGAAATCCTAACTTGATGATAACTTTCGCGTACTTCCTCGCCGCCTCTCTCGCCAACGCCTCCGTCTTGGCGCCCGTGCACACCATCTTCCCGGACGCAAAGATCAGCGCCGTCGTTTTCGGGTTTCTGATCCGCATGATCGCCGCTGCAAAACGCTGTTTATTTAAGAGAGCACACCGAAAAGTTTGATGAAAAGAGTGGGGTAAAAATGCGTCAGTCTTCACTATTTCCTTCTTCAATTCCGAGAGCGCGAAAGAGGTCAAAATTGGACACCACCGACGGCTCTGCATACCTTTGGGTTATACTCTACATTTCTCGCGTGGAACGCGATCGTCTTCAAATCTAATTTGCAATCTAAGTTCACCGTGGCCACGATGTTTCTGTGTTGTGTATTGTTTGAAATAAAGATAGAGTGAGAGAGAGAGAGTCAGAGAGAACGTCGGGCGTTCGTGTCAGAAAGCGGCAACACGATTGGAATTCAATCGAATTCAAAACGGCGAGACGATCTCATCGTCTCATCTCGCTCATCATTAGAATACACATAAAAGAACAAAAAAGAACGCACTGTAAAGTGGGCACGATGCCGGACGGGTGCACGGACCGGTCTATCCCCCCATCGGTGGTTTCCGTCGCATTTTCCGTCGCGACTATGGGTAAAGGCGCCGCTCCATCATCGTTCGGGGGATTCGTCCGCGCAGCAGCGTCGCCAATCGCCATTTGATATAATTCTCTCTCTCTTTCTCTCTTTCACCGAGAACGAGAACGCGAAAAGAGCTTTAGAAGAAAGAGTCTCGAGTGTTCGTCGTCGTGTGCAACAACAACGTCCAAAAGCCTTGTCCTCTTTCTCTCTCGCGCTCGAGAGAAAAGCGTTTCGGTGTGTGGGTGTGTGTTCCAAGAGTGACGAATTTTGAACGGACGACGGTCTCGTTTATAGAGAGAAAAATGAAAAAATGGAGCAGAAACAACCACACTTTAAGTCGGGCGTTTAAAAGAACGCGTCGTCGTAGTGGTGGTGGTCAAGAGTGAGTATAAACAGGCGAAAAGTCTCTCGCGCTCAAAATGTGAATGTTCTAAAATTTTAATCCTACTATACGTATAACTAACTCCACTTCAAAAGCGTGTTCCTGGCTTTCGGCGTTCGGTCCAAGAGCCGTTTCGTTAACACGCTCGCTAAAAACTCGCTCTCTACGTTCATGCAATGCGCGCACTCGGCGGTCGGGTCGGCGCACGTGACGAAAGTTGCGGCTTTTTCGGCGACGATGTGGTCGACGACGCCGACGACGCCCGAGTCGGTGGTGTTCGCCCAGATGGCGTACGGGTTGGAGACGTCGATTTTGACGACGCCGCGGGTGGTAAGGCGAGAGGCGCTGGCAGAGTTGAGCGTGGCATCTTTCACTAATTCGTCGTCGTCGGAGTACGTTTTGTTGAGTAAATCCCAAAGCATGTGCATGACGCGATGGTCCACGTCGCCGGGTTCTCTGCCAGGCGTCAACGGTTTCACCAAGTGCCGGCTATCGTCCTCGCCGCCGTCGGTATTTGCCGGGATGTCAGAAACGAGGGCGATGCGCGCTTTAGCGTCCACGCCTTCCATCCTCACCGATTTCACGAATTCAGAGGCGCACCACATGCTTTTTTGTTCTAATTCGCGCGTCGCGAGTTCGTAAACGCCATCTTGTTCCAAATCTGCCGATCGCCAATCCAAATAGCCTTTGGATTTCCAGTGAAACGCTTTGTACGGGTGCGCCAAGTTTCGCGAGCCGAGGAAATCGATGGCGATATTTTCGATGTATCGCGACCATTTTTCGGTCGCGTACATCAACCGCGCTTCGTCGCTGGTAAAATCGTACCACGCCGCGTTGACGCTCATCTTCCAATTGATCAGAGGATTTTCGTTTTCTTTCGCCAAGTATCGCATCTTCAACGCGTTCTTTAACGTCTTCATGGACAGCGATTGCGCTTCGTCTGGTTCGTCTGGGACAACCGCGTGGCAAAAGTGAATCTCGCAGTTCTCGTAGCCTTTGATGAAGTTTTCGTCCAGCAGCTCAAACGCGTCTGGGTGCTCTATTTTTATGAAGTTCATTTCACGTTTGGCGTACTCTTTCCTACGCGTTTCGAGTTTCGCGCCTTCTCTCGGCGCGACTCTCGTTGAGTTTAACGCGCGAATCAAACCTCGTCGGGTCACCGTCAACGGACGCGAACTGACTGCTTTATCGTGAAAATACGAAATCATTGCAATTTTTGTCACGAATCGGTTTTTATCGTCGCATACGATGACGTCCGTACCGACGGTTTCGGAATCCGTAGCCAAGGTGAGGCGACCTAACGACGACATCGACGAAGTAGTTTGGTCCTCGTCTTTTGTCTCAGTGGTAGTCCCTTCGTCGTCGCCGACAGTCAGCAACGGATTCGTCGTCTTCTTTTTCTCTCTCGCATCTTCCCTGCTTTCGTTATCGTCTTTTGGCCGTTTTGGCACGACTCCACCGTTTCGCGCAAATTCTTCGAGATCCGCGCGTCCAACGAGAGGCGCTTTTCGTCTCTTTTTCGTTTCTTCGTCGTCGGGTTTGCTGTTGCGCTTCTTGATGATGTTCGCATACAGTTCTTCGTCGTCTTCGTCGTGCATGGAAATCGACGCTTTACTCTCTTTCATAGCTTTTCGCGGACTACCGGAAGAAGAGGCAGTCACCGGATGTTCTAAATCGTCGGCGTATTCGAGCCAATCGAAATCAAAGTCTTCGCGCCATTTCTTCATAATCTCCCCTTTTTCGTCGTACAGCTCTTCCTCCGTAGGTGGTACGCACATTTCATCCTCCGGTAACACGCAATGGTCGCCACTGCAATCCATTCTGTACGCGCGATATTTCTTTTTATTCTTCGATTTGTTCTTTTTGTCTCCTCCTCTTCCTCCTCCTTTTCTCGTCGTGAACTTCTCCCCTTCCTTCCCTCTCTCGTCCTCTAAAATGCGTTCAAAAACCCTCTCCGCGAACTGTTCGTAGCTCACCATATCGTCCACGTAACTTTTCAAACGTCCTTGATCGTAATACTGCGCCAACGTCATCGGTCTCATCACGTCGCTGCTCAGATCCTCCTCCACCTCCAAATCTTTCTCCCTCCTTTTCCTGGGATACTTACACCCGACCCGTTTCGTCCTGCACGTGCTCGTCCTCAAACTCGACGCGTCGTCCGTGTCGTACACGCACGGTTTCAACTGCCCGTTCCTCACGCACGGACTAATGAGCGTTCTCCTGTGCGCTCGCGCGAACCGTAAGACTTCCGCCAACGACGAGTGCCAATTGACGACGCCTTCGCCCGGGTCTCGGTGCCAATACACGTACCCGAACGCGTTCAGTTTCATTGGAGGTTCGTATTGAACGGACCCGTCGATGTCGTGCGTAACGTCTTCAAATACATTATCTAACTTCTTTTCTTCATCATTTCCTCCTCTTCTTCCTCCGAAACTCCTCGTTTTGGTAAACGCCTCCGACGCTCGCCACTCGTCCGTATCTTCGCTCAGAAGGAAAAACACCAACAGGAGTTGCAACATTGCTGCGCATACGATTCCAATCGCGACTGATTTGATAATCTCGTTCTTCGTTTTAGTAGTCGACCTCGTGCTTTTGTTGCTTTTACCTTTGATGTCGCGATGACTTCTTCTCAGATTTGCTTTTCGTCCTCGTCGTTCGTGTTCTCCGTCCTCCTCGGGAAGTCCACCTGCGCCTTTGAGACTTTTCCGAAGATGTGCCATGACGCGATGACGACGCGATACAATACCACTCACGCACTCCTTCACGAAAACATCACGAAAGAGAGAGCAGCGAGAGATTCTTCTTCGTTGCGCGTGTTGTGAGTAGTGTTCGGGTAAAAGCGCTTCTCAGGCCTCCTCCATCCGTCGTTTAACTTCTTACACCGTTGTGTAATTGAAAGCGTTGAAATGTCAAGCATTTTCCCTCATAAGTTTACGAACAATGAGCGAAGAGACTAAAGAAGACGAAGAAGAAAAAGAGGAGGAAAAGAAGGACGACTCAGAAGACGCGTCTCTGGCCTGCGCGGAATTACTCCGCCTGGCGCTTTTATCGAAAGATTTAAGCGCTCTGAGCAAAGCGACGACGACGACGAGACTTTCCGAAGACGGGGAAGTGAAACAGTTGCAAAGAGGCGGGGAGGAGTTTCGAGAGATTTTGATGCGCACGACGAAGAATACCAACACCGCGATTCGTTGTTCGGTGATCGTTTTAGTGTTTTCTATGAACAACTGCCAACCGTGCGTGCAATTCGCGCCGAAACTCGATCGATTGGCAAAAGAGTATAAAGATTTACACGTTGGATTCGTGAAGTGCAACATACACGAGAGCGATATGAATCGACGCTTAGCGAACGAGGCGGGCGTTTTTGGGTTCCCGTGCGCACAAATGTACGACGGACACACCGGGCAAAAAGTACAGTTAGAAGGAGGCGACGTGAAAGGCGCGAACGAGGCGAAATTGAGAGAGGGTTTAGAGACGCACGCGTATAACGTGGAGAAATTCGAGCGATTGAAACGAGACGCGTTCGAGGCGTTGAGCGAGGCAAAGGCGAAAATTTTTTGCGGCGAGGACGACGACGAACAAGAACAAGAACAACAACAACAACGGTTCGTGACTTTGGTGAAAACAGTCACGGCGTACGCGAGCAACGCGATCGAAAAGGAGGACGCGAAATACAGACGAATTAAAACGAGCGGTAAAGCGTTCACGGAAAGGGTCAAAAGCGTCGGCGACGAGGGCGAAAAATGTTTACGAGCGTTTGGTTTCGAGAAGAAAAAAGACGACGACGACGACGACGATGAAGAAGAGGTGTACGAAATCTCACCCGTCGTCTTCGACGAGTTTGACGAAAACAATAAGTTTGGTAAACGCGAAATGAGGAGGGTGATCAAAATGCTCAGAGCGTTGACCGGATGACGACGACGGCGATGACGATGGTGACGAGAGAAAGAGACGACGCCGCCCGCGTATTAGATTTAGAACACACACGCATAGTAGTTTTTCACACATTAAATAAAGAAGTGGTTTCGCGTCGTCGTTTACGTCGTCGACGCGGGGATACTAATATTACACAGGATTACGCTTGCTAACTAAACATTCGGCTCTCCTCCGGGACGAAAGAAAACAGCATTCTCCTCATCACGCCTTTTCCTCCTCATCTTTTCCTTTCACCTCTCCCCAACTCGTGTCCCAAATGTGTTTCTCAACTTTCTCTAAAATCTTCCCCGCCTCTTCGCCTCGTTGCCGATCCGCTTCCGCCTGAACCGCGTTCGTCCTCTGAAACTCCTTCTTGTGGTGAAGACACTCTAAATAGTCCTCGCGGAAGTCTTTGCACTCCGACGGGTCTCGCGCGGTTGACATGCACTGTTTCAAGTTGTTGTTGTTGTTGTTGTTGTTGTTCCCGTGTGTTGGTATTAAAAGAAGCGTTTAAAGTGTCAGCGCAGAAGAAGAGCGCGGTTTTGTTTCTTAAACATCACGTCGTCTCACCTCTACCCGTTGGGGAAAACGAACGGATGAGAAAAAATCATCGATCGCTTTTGCAGCGTATGCGCGGACGAGAGAGAACGAGAGAGAGTACACGCATCGAGAAAAGTAAGATCAAAGCTCGATATACCTTCGAAAACCCTTGCCAGAGAGGATAACACCTCCCTTCGGAGCCTTTCGCGCCGAATCCAGATGCCATTTCTTTTATGAGTGATTTGTGTGTTGTATGGACTAAAATGAGGGCTAGACGACTCTTTTAATACACATATTACTCGTATTTCTATTCGACGACTAACTCGACACCTTTATACCCAAACTCGTCTCGATTCTCTCGATAGACTTTCTCCAACTCTTCTATGAACTTGTCTAAAACCTCTCTCACGTACTCCTGCGTCGGCTCGTCCGTTTGTTTCACTTCAATCGGAGGACCGTATACGGTGACGACTCGGCCTCGCCTCGGACACGGTCCGAAGAACCGTCCCCAGAATACGATCGGCGCGAACAATAAAATCTTCGAGATTCGCTCGGCTAACTTTTTCGTCATCAGAGGTGGGCCGAGTCGCCACCAGCTGTACGTTCTCGTCGCCCCGAACGCGTACGCCGGCATTAACGCCGCTCCGGATTGAATCGCGATTTTCACGAACCCGTACCGTTTTCTCAAGTACACGACTTCTCTCTCTTTCTCCATCTTCAAAACCTCCGAAACGCCTCCAGGAACGATAATCGCCACCCCACCGTTCGATAACACTTTCTTCACGTGGTACCGACTGATTGGATCTAAACCTAACCACGGCCACAAATGCCTCACCAACGGCACGTAAAAAATGCTCGAGCTCGCAAACGCGCTCGACACCGCGAAGGCGTCCCGCATCCGCTGTCTCTCCTCTTCATTTTTAAAACACTCGTGATCTCTCGCCGTCCGTATCGCGCCGTCGAACAAGTAATAATCCGCAATCGCGGCCATTTGTAACGGTAAAACGCCGTGTGGTTCTAAACCTATCAAAATAGGCGTCCCGTTTGCGATCAACTTCAAATGTTTCTCTTCGCTCACGTGTTTGTTCTTCAACGGGAAATACTGCATGGCTGCGTGGACGATGTGATTGGCCAAGCGTAATCCCCATTTCGGGTACGGTTTCTTGTTCGGGAGGAAGCAAATCGTTACGTACGTGATAATCAACCCGTTCCTAAACGAAGGAGTTGATACGTCCTTCATAACTATGAATATCAGCGCAGAAACAATCATCGCGTTTGCGTGGAACAAACCGAGCCAAACGTGCATGGCGAGGAGCTCGCGAAGAGGATGTAACCTCTTTTTACGAAGTTTAAACGTGAAATCACCTCTCAACGTTTGCCTTATTTGGTCGTTCGCCAGTTTTGGTGGTGGCTTTGGTGGTGGCATTGGTGTTTTTGTTCAGTTGTGCGGGGCGTTCGTGTGAGGAAATGAGGTAACTGTCTACTCTATTCTACTCTAAAATGACTACTTTTCCGCGTTGCGTTAAAATGTTACCATTTTCTATTCATTCATGTTTACCTTATCCACGAACGCTCTCAAATCGCTCAGATCGTCCTCTTCGCTATCGCTGGCGTAATCAGCCCAGGTTTTGTTCGCTTTGTTTTGGCGTTCGATTTCCTCCAAAATTAAACGTTGCTCTTCGACGTCTCGCGCTTTTCTTCGCGCTTCGACGCGCGCGATTTCTGCTCTTCGCTCTTCGATGGCGAGTTCTTGCAAACGCTCGTCTTCTTTTTTACGCAGGAGGAGTTCCTCTTCCGCTCTTTTTCGTTCGTTTTCTTTTTCGAGTTTGCGTCTGGCGAGTTCTCGCAGGCGGTCGAGTTTGGCTTGCTTTTTCAGTCTTTCGCGTTCGGTTCGCGCTTCCTGTTCGACGGATTCTTCCTCCAAGAGCTCGTTTTGGATTTGCTCTTTTTCGTGGAGCTCGTATTGGAGAGAGAGATTTTGAAACATAGACGCGGTGGCGGCGGTGGAAACGATTGGCGCGGCGGCGAACGCGCGCGACGTCAAAATGCCGATTTCTTTCCTCGCTTGCGCGCATCGCGCTTCGAGCGAACGCAAAGGTCTGCCGCACTCTTTAGCAATCAGAAGGCGTTGTTTTTCAAACACATCGCTGTTGTAATATTGCGAATCGTCTTCGACGATGCTTAAGTTCGATATAGAGACGCCACACGCGGCGTTTAACCCATCTAAAAGCATCGCTCGACACGCATCAGCGACTCTGGCGCTTTCTTTTTGTGCGATTGGATCGGTCGCGGCGTACGCGTTTTGTTGCGCCTCGGTGACGTCGAATTTCCGAGTAAACTCGCGCATTTTTTTCCACGCCAACGCAAAATCTGCATCTCCCGGTAACTCTTCTACTTTTTGTCGAATTTCGGACGCGTGCGTCTGTAACAAACGCACCCATCGTTCGTTGGCTATTCTCGACGACACGTCTCGTCTTCGTTTCGCTCGTTGGATTTGTATTTGCCAACGAGGGAATTGTGTTTCCAGCGTTTCTAAAGCTACTTTCTCCGCGTTTGACGCTCTCGACGCGCACGCGACTCGTAAAAACTCCGCTCTAGTCGCCGCGCACGGTTTCTTATCGTCGTCTTTGATTTCCTTCTCGGATAAGAGTAAATCTTTAGCGTATAATCGATTAACGTCGTCTGAAATCCACTTATCGAACGCTTGCTTCTTGGCATCGTTCAACGCAAAGATGTGGTAAGCGGCAAACACGACGTCTCTAAACAAGGATTTACTACTCGTTGTCGTCGTTTGTTCTTGCGTGCTTGCCGTTTTCTCGCTGTTCTTCTCTTTTCTTATTGTTCGAGCGTGTTCGCCAATCGAAAGCAAACTCGACGCCTCGGACGATTGAAAATCCTCCGTCGAATATTCCGTTTCATCGTCTGAATCGCCCGAATCGTCTGAATCGTATTCACTGCTCGCGCGACTCTCGCCATCATCGCCACTCCTACCGACCTCCTCTCCATTCTTCTTCCTTTTCCTCCTCTTCTTCTCCTCTAAAGTATCCACGACATCCAACGCCTCTCGCAACGCCTCCAGCGGCGCTCGAAAGCGCACGTCGTTCGATTTCGGTACTTTTTTACACCCGTCTCCAAACACGCGCTCAAACATCGTCCGTTCCTCTTCTTCTTCATCCTCCTCCTCGTCGTCGTCCTCTTTTCCTTTCGATTCTCCTCCTCTGAGCGCTTCGAACACTCGTCTCACTTCCGTTTGCTTTCCCAAGGCTAAATCCAACGCCAATTTCGCGCCCAATCGATCGATTTTGTACGCGCGACTCATCGCGTACGTCTGGTCCGAGATGGATTCCTGAGAAACGACGTCGTCTACTAAGAACAACTTCTCGTTTTGATCATCGTTATCATCGGTATCATCCCGCTTTGTGGTGGTTTTGTTGGAACAAAACGCGACGAAATCTTCCTTAAAAGTCGATGAATTTCGTCGTTGATTCCATCTGCTTTTGAAGCGTCGAATGCGCGAAAAGAACGCGTTGCTGTCGTTGTCGTCTTTGTCCTCGTTGTTGTTGTTATTATGAGTAGTAATATTCCCGTGAGAACTCTTCGTCTTCTTCTTCTTCTTCTTCTTCTTTAAAGCCATCTTTAGGGGAGATTCGTAGTGAGGATTAATTAGGTGTTTTCAGCTTTTCTCTGCGCTACTCTCTTTCTATCGTTACAAAATGCTCTTAAATTCTACGCTATCGTGACTCCGCTACTCTCCGCTGCTCTTCTCTTTCGTCCGACTTTTGTCGTTATTCCCGCGTTTGTTCACCGCTCACGCCTTCTTTCTTCTGCAATCTTCGTAAATTCTCCTCCTCTTTCTCCAATTGCTTCTGCGCGAATTTACTCAAGTTGAAGTACAAAACGATCAAATATCGATTCGCGACGTTAAAACCGCTCAACTTCTCCAACGCGGCTTTGGCGTCGTAAATGTCCTCGTACACGACGTACGCGGTACCTTTGGTATCGCGAGTTTGACCGATCCGTATTTGACGAATCGCGCCGTACTTCCCGAAAATGTCGTACATGTCCTCGTCGGTGATGTTGAAGGGTAAGTTGCGGACGTAAAGGATTCTGTTGACCTCGGGGGGGAGCTTTTTGTGCGCCAGAGGTTTTGGGTGTTGGTTCTGTTGGTGTTGTCGCTGCGGTGTTGGATCCATTGTATTTGTTGTGTTTGTTCGTTTCTTTCGAGAGCGAATTGGAGTGAGGAAATGTACTGACTGAGGAAAAGTAGACGCAAAATAGCGCAAAATCGACGACGGACGAAAGGTTATCATTGTTACTACTACTACTAAAACTAAAACTAAAACGTGTAAAACTAAAACTAAAACTGTATACTACTCCAAGGCGACGAACCCTTCCTCGTTTTCTTTCAACATGTCCAACGCGACTTCGCAACTTTCGCTAACGATTCGATCCTCGCAGGATAAATATTTACGCAGAAGCGCCTCGGCGCCTCGGCCACCTCGCGAGCCGATGGCCTCGGCGGCTTCGTGGCGCACCATGGCGTGTTCGTTCGGGTCTTCCAAACATTCAAACAGAGCTTTGCGCGCGATTTCGTTGTCGTCGTCTTCTCGGAGTTGACCGAGGACGTAACAGATTTCGTGTTTGAGCAACGCGGATTGGACCGTTTCCGAGCGCAAGGTTTTGCCGAGCGTGGAGGAACAGAGCTGGACTAACTGTTCGTTTTCTTGCGTTTTTTTAACCAAACCGAACGTCTTTTGCGCTCGGTTCCGCAAGGCAAACATGGCGGCGTATCGGTCCCAAATGTCCGCGGCGTCGTCTAAAATTATCGCGGCTAAAGTTTCCGTTTCGATGGATTCGTCCATCGCCGGCACCGGATCCACCGAATACGCGAATTCTTCTTCTTGTTCTTCGTTTACTGCTGCGACTTTTCCAATGCTCTCTTTCTTACTCCCAACGATCGCGCCCGTGCTATTATTAAAAGTAGTATTATTCGTAGCGGTAGTAGTACTCGTAGTCGTACTTTCATCCCGGGATCCAACCATATATTCCACTCTCCTCAGCGCTAAACTCGCCGTTTCCCTCACTTCCCGGTGTTTCGAATCCTCTCGCATATCTCTCAGAACTTCGAGCGACGTCTCGTCCGCGATCGCCCCGAGCGCCTCCGCGCACTCGTGCCTCGTCATCCCGTGTTCCCTTTGGTTCTTCAGCACTGAAATCAGGGTCGCAGTGGCCGCTTTCGCACGCATTTGTCCGAGAGCGAACGCGACTTCGTGTCTGAACAACGCGTCCGCGTGTAACGATGAAAGTGTGGGGGATCTCTTTTGATGCGCATCATTTATATCACCATCATCATCATCATCCAAAGAAGAAGAATCCGCCGCCAAGGCGTCGATCAACGCTTGGACCGCCGCTTGGTTCGTTTCCAGCGAACGCAACGTGAACAGCGCTCGAAACCGGTCTTGGATCGGTAACGATTGGTCAGTGAGCGTTTTCGAGAGCGACGCGATGTCCTGCATCTCTGTTCTATTTGTTTTGATATAACACTTACACGTACACCGCGGAGGATATGAAGAAAAAGTGTATCAGCTTTTCACACCTAATTTAATTGGGGGACTTTACACATACTATCTGCTCTAAAGCGCTCTTTGCTATAGTCTAAAACTCTCTCTTGTATCATCACACACGGCCCGATGATCGCATTCCGCGTCAATCACCGTCACCAAACTGACTTTTGTCTCGTTTCCCTCGTTTTCTGCGAATATCGCTCGAACGACGCGACCGCGCCGCTCCAAGGCGAACGAACTCTTCGTCCGGCGTCGAAAGACGAGCGGGATCGTCCGCTACTCTCTAACACGGCCCGCACGGATGATCGGTCTCCACGTCAATCACTGTCACTACACTGACGGTCTCGTTTCCCTCGTTTTCTGCGAATATCGCTCGAACGCGACCTTTTTCGAATGCGAACTTGTTTTGGTCGAAGGAGGAGTGTCGTTTGGATAACCGACCTTCTTTCAAGGCGTCTTTGATATCTTTCTTGGAGACGAAGCGACAGTCCATTCGGCAGGCGCCGTGTTCCGTGATTGACATCGGTTTCGAGCGCAATCGATTGCGCACATGCTCTTCCTCCTGTTTCCTCTTTTTCTCCTCTTTCTGGAAGATAAAAGCGCAAGAGACGAACGCGGTCGCGACGAACGCGCGGATGAATTTCGTAAAGGTGGTGCTTCCTTTGCCTCCTCCTTTCTCGCGTCTTTTGGTATTCCTCTCGCCTTTCGCGTTGTTCTTGAACGTTTTTTTCCTTTGTGGTCGTCCTCCTCGTCCTCCTATTCCTCCTCCTGATCTGTTTTTGGGCAGAGGCATGATGCAGACGACGGAAACGACGACCGGAGAACGCGTAATGTGGATTTGGATTTGTCTGACATTTCCCCAGAAAACAAAATGTCATCGTTTAGGGGATACGAGGAACCGTCGGACTTCTCTTTAGAGAGAAGCGGATGTTTACTCCAACCCTTTGCGTCGTCGTCAGAACATTTTGACGGCAACAGAGGCCCCGATGATGATTTTGATGGAGTCGTGACGAGCGTCTGCGTCAATCATAAGTGGGTGGTTTTATCCAATTCGACTTCCCTAAGACGCTTAGGGGTGGTGCGCGATAATGACGAGGACGAGAGCAACAGCACTCTGGAGATGAAGACGAAGAAGATTCCGTGCCCTGGCGTAGATATTTACGATAAATCGAGCGGTGGGACGCACGTTCGCGCGTATTTCGAGACAAGCAAAGGGAGTTTGGGGGGGGATTCTTATTTCTCCTGCGTGGACATCTCTGGAGATGTGATTTTTGCCGTCGCGTGCGGAAGCAGCGCGGAGAGAGACGGAGTGCAAGTCATAGCGTTTGAGGCGGTGTACGGAGAGGAAGACGGGAAGATGGTTTCACACTTTGCAGAAATTTGGCGGATCGAGACGCTCGCTCGGGGTCGTCGTCAGATGAGCGCGTCGATCGCGTGTTTACATTTACGCGGCCGCCGATCGAGAACGCTCGTGGTCACGACGTGCGGAGCGCGGAATTTCGCGGAGAGTTGGCTAGTAGACGCAGAATCTGGGGATATTGTTTACGAGGGAAAGCGTTTGGAAAATCAGCCGTGTGAACCGAAAGTTTGGCCAGTCGTTGCGCAGGTTTCGATAGAGATGGAGGAAGGGTGGTGCGCCGTCTTTGCGAGAACGAGAGATAGGAAACGCATCGAGTTGTTCCAAGTTGTCGAGGACGAATACACGGCGAGTTTGCACGCTAAATCTCTCCCTCAGGTGACGAGAGGATTAGATCAGTATATAGGCGGATTATGCGCGTTACCAGCGACGAGGAAAGATTCCGAACACGCGCATCCGAAACTCTGCGTGGCGTTTTCCGAGGACAGCGCGCACTTAAACGCGTTACATTTGAAACGAGGGATGGCGCGACACGTGATGAAACGAGACAGCGTTGTTCGCATAGTGATGTACGACGTCAAAATTGCAACGAGCAGAAAAACAGGATTGAAAAAATTCGTTCAAGCGGAGGAGACGCATCGCGTATATTTGGAAGACTCAATCGTCACGAGTCCAATCGATCTGGATTCGATGACCTCGTCGCCGGTGAGCTCATCTTACATCTTCTTCGCACACGTCAACGGCGACGTGAGCATCGTCCTTCCAAGAACGGGCGTCGTATTGAAAACATTGAGTGCAGCTCACGACCCCAAGTCTCTCGCGTCGACTGGTTCGGTCAATTTTGTCGTCGCCGATCGCGCGTATCTGAGCGCCTCCAAGTGCGCCGAAGACGCTACAATCTGCCTGTTTTCCAGTGCGGGGCGGTTGACGTCCTGTTGGTCGATTGCTTCGCCATTAGTATGGACTCCACAAACGCATCATTTGTTCCCAAAGCCGTTTCGCGACGCCTCGAAAACCTTCTTGTTGTGCTGCGCTAGACTCGGTCGTGATTCGACGGATACTACGCTCGCGCTTCTTTCCGCCTCCTCCTCCAAGCGTCAACACGCTATGAACGAAAATCGGTTACGAAGAAGAAAAGATATCGACGCCTCGTTAGTATTAACGGAAAAGGAGTTTAAAGATCTCGTCTTCGCGTTATCGTGTCACGAACCAGCGCTCATAGAACGAATCGTAGGCGCGTTAGCCGTCGTGACTTTCAACGTCAAACAGTAGCGTACTACGCACGCGCATATTGGTGGATAGTTTTAGCTCAAATAGCGCTTTAGAAAACACCATAAAATTAGAGGCGTTTTACGCTTTAAGATATACCGAACGCTCACGACAAGAAAACGCGATGACAAATTGTAAATACTAAACATGTCTTCCAGTAACAGAGACAACATATACAAGTCGCCGCCGCGATTGTTGTCGCACAAACCGCCGCGACCGCCGATGTAAGAGCAAATCAATTGCAAATTTCTTCCCAATGACTCACACAAATTCTCTCTCTCTCTCTCTCTCTTTTTCTCCCTTTCAAACGCAGCACGCCTCGAATTGGCACGGAGTTACACGCGCAACCGGTCCTGTTGGAAGATTTCTTCCACGCGCAAAAGAAAAACACGGTTGGAGGACACAAAGGAGACGACGAGGACGATCACCTAACAGGAGGATTTAGCAGAGGAGAATTGGACCAAAGAGGCAATGACTTTTACAGATATCAGTTGCGCGCGAATTTTGTGGACATTGCGAGAGAGGATTATCAGGAGAGTTTGAATCGCTCGCGAGGAGAGGAAGGGGGAGAGGCGAGTAGGTTTGCATTGAATGTGCAGTTGTTTACTTTGGAGAGACGGATTGGTGTTGTGAGTGCCGGGACGACGGGGGCGACTTCGACGCAAAATCAGCAGTCAAAGTTGCAACAAGCGCAGCAGAGACAAAGACAGTTACAACAGCAACAGCAACAACAAGATGGATACAGGTCGGGAGCGATTTCACCAGCGAGTGGGAGCAGCGGGTGGGAATCCAATACGAGCTCAACGATGCTTTCGGAGAGAAGCGGGCAACATCATCGGAAACATCATCCGTCGCCGTTTGAAGGGAGCGGGTATCACTCTGGCGCGAATAAATCGGTGGTAGATATCGCGATGAACTTTACAAACTTTTTGGGATGGACAAATTATCGCACCGATAATCGCATCACGGATGGATCTGCGTCGTCGAGAGGAGGAGCAGAAGGGTCGACTGCGAACGAGAAGTATCCTACGGAACCTTCCACGGTGAAGGAGGTGCACAGAAAACCGCGAGAGTTATGCGCAGTTGCTGCGGCGTATGAAGACGTACACACGAACCCAAAATTTGCAACCTCGAGATTTATATTAGTGAGCGCGTGCGTGTCTAAATCAACAGAGACGACGACACGAACGACTCCACAGTTTCAACACGAAATGGTGTCTTCAACGTCATCTTCCACAAAAGGCATAGCGCAAAAATTCAAGAACAAGAAGAAAGTGGTCGTCGTGACGAGCGATTCGACATCTTTCCCGGCGAGACAAAGTCAAGATCATCGAGATTATCAACAGCAACAGAACGTTCGCGTGCTCGCTCCAAAGATTGAAATTTCGCACAAGGAAATTGTGGAGACTTTTTTACTGGTTCGATCAATTGGCGGATACCGGGAGATGGTGCTCAAACCGACGACGGCAGCTTTACCGTGGTATCCCGGCGAAGAGAATGAAGTAACGTGCATCGCATTAGCACCGTTTGGCGGTCGCGCGCTCGTTGGCACGGTATCGGGTAAATGCTACATCGTCGATTTGGGTACGACTTTGAATCCAAAATTCATGCCCGCCGTGGATGAAGAGAGACGCAAAGAAAATGATTCCGACGAAGATTCCGAAACGAATAGAAGAAATAGTGATAATTTAGCGAAAACGCCCGAAACGTTTAAAATGAAAGAAGCCATTCGCGTGCTCGCGGAAGATTCGAAAAAGAGTGCTGGTGTGGATAGTAGAAACGAGAATCAACGACAACCGGCAAAAGCGCGTTCGGTTGTTTGGTGGCGGAGAGCTAAGGACAACAAAGAAATAGCAATTTGCGGCGACTCTACCGGAGTGGTACGCTTGTGGGACGTTGAAAGTGGCGAATTACTCATGACGATCCCTACGAAGTGTAACCCGTTGAAAAAACTCCAGCTCGTAGAGGCTATCGACGATAGACGCGTGCACGAGATTCTCAAACAGCAATCGCAAAAGTATTACAATAGCGAAGAATCCTTGACGAGTGATTTCTCATCGGCGACGACGACTGGTGACAAAGCAAATAGCAAAATGGCGAGCTCGAGCAGCACTTTCTTGTTACTCTCCAAACGCGTCGCGAGAGAACGAGATGAACACGGTAATATCATCCGCACTATGGATCGGGTGAACTCCATGCGACAAAAATTCCGCGAATCGCGAATGTCCATTAACGAGAACTACGAGGAAAATTATGACAACGAGTATAGAGAAAATGTCGATGAAGACGACGATATGGACGACGAGTTCAACACTTACAAAGACGTAGACACGTACTTTCAAACGTTGGATTTAGAAACCTACTCGGCGCGAATCGATGAAATTTCCTGCGTACCGGAACAAAACATTTTGTTTTCTGGACCGGAGAAAGTCGGCAGTCGATTCGGACACGACGGTTACGAAACGCACGAGAGTGGGGCGAATTCTCCGGATTTTCAAGGTGGCGTGTTGGTGTCGCGTCCGGAGAACTTTACCGGTCACTCGACGCTCGAACACGGCGGCAAATCGTTCGTCGTTTCCTCCTTCGCCGACGGTCGAGTAGACATTTATGATGCGAAAGTTTCTGATTCAAAAGTTATTGCGTCTATTCGAACGCCAAATTATAGTTCGCCTCGATTCGCGTACATTGTCGACGCTTTTGCATTCTTCGTCATGTCCTCTCGGTCGATCGCAGTCATCAGTCGGGCGACGAATACCTTGGTGCAGAAAATCGTCTTGCCGGTGGAGTACGGCGCCATCAAAGGATTAGTCAGAGGCATCCCGGTGCGTTCGTCCAAGTACGAATTGGCGATTGATCTAGCAGCAGATATACGCGCAGATGGTGATGATGATGACAATGATGATGATGACGTTGACGAGGACGGAGAAGACATCGGACGTAATTCAATCATTCTTGAAGGCGTCGTGTGCTGGACGACGAGTCGCGTGTTTGAAATCACTCCAACCGCATCGGTTTTCGACTTGTACGAGAAACTCGCATTGAGCGGTCGAATCTCGAGAGCGAGGGAGTTAGCGGATGCTTTAGCTTTAGATGCGTCCGAGATGGCATTACACGCGTGCGAACGTGCTTTAAATGCGAGACGGGGCGATACTGCAGCAGCCATGTATTACTTTGCCGTTCGGTCGGATTCGGACTCACCGCAGAAACGGTACAAAATGCTCGCAAGGTTTTGCGACGCGTGCTTACGTTCCTGGCACGTACGTGCTACGGAGCATTTACTCGAAACAATGGATGCTTGGGATTTTGGAGCGAACGGATTCGATTCCGAGCCGTCTTCGCCGGCGGCGACGTTTTCCAGATGGGGCTCTCGCGCTGGATCTCGCGCCGGATCACTCGGGGGGTCGCCCTCACACAGCGGGAGTAAGCAACAAACACTGCGCAGCAGTAACAACAATTTTGCCGCAGAAAAGTCGTTTCGTGCGGACGCCAGAGAATGTTTGAAACGCTCGCGCGATAGAGATATCGAAGTGGCCGTTCAGACAGCGCGAATTGCGCGCGCGAATATTATCGCTTGGTCGTCCAAGGAAGGTGTCGCGTGTTTGAAGGCGTGCGATGAACTCCTCGACGCCGAAGTTTCTGCTTCAGCATCGACAACCGTGGTGATCATAAGAGATGATGGGACCGAGGAAGAGATTACTCGAGAACAATTCGAGGGCATCGAAAACGATGCGCAGTTTGAACCGAAGCTCGCCGATTCTGAGTTCATCAAAGAGTTTGTCGATAATTTGGCGCGAACGTGTTGTTCAGATTCTCCGAGTAGCGAACAGTTTGACAATGAGCGCGATACGAGCGAAAACGAAAATATTCCAAAGTGGCAACGCATGGAAAATGCAATCAAAGCGTTCGAGGAGGGTAATCATAACGCATTCAAACAGGAAGGAGACTTGAGCGTTGGCGATGCATTTAGGACGCCGACGGATTCGCCAATGAAGAAAAATGATACGTTCTCTAACAACGAAAGTAAAGGTGGTAGTAGTGGTCAAAACCACCACCTATTCGAAGCGAAACGCGCCAATGGACGCACGAGAGATCGCACGAACGCGCCAAAAACGCAATCTGTCTCCGTGCACATGCGCACAGTTGGTTCGCTCGTGCGCGCTTTGAACGTAGGATCGAGCGAGGAGGATATCTTGTTTGGGAAGAGGGATAGTAAAGATGTGGAAAAGACGACTAAGAGCGAGAGCAACATCGAAGGTAGGCGTAGCGCCACGAAGCAAGACGATGAGAACAACAAAGACGTTGGAGAAGATTTTGAGAATCAACTCAAACAAAACAACATCCCGCGAAGTCTTTCGATTGCATTGCCGACGTTGTTTTGGGCGCTCGGCGAGGAAGGTCGCACAAACGCATTGAGTTATAACCACACTCGCAACGTTGGACCCGGTGGAAACACTAGCTTCAATACGAACATCTCGCCCTCCGTCTCGCCTCGGTCGAGCGATCAAAACAGCGAAAACAGCAAAACAGCATTCAACACGAACAAGCTCTTTGACATCGCGTACCACAACCAAAAAGCATCCGCGACGTTTCAAAAACGCATCGTCAACCCTGAACTTCGCGTCAACTGTCTCCTCGCGCACGTCGCGATGGAACCAGCCAACTCGGAACGGAAAGTTCACTACCAGCGCGAACTGGAAGCGGAAATCAAACGCGCCGTTATTCACTCGCGCAATCTCAAAGCGGACGATGATATCACTTCGGAAGGCCGCGTTTTGTTACAAATAGTCGGTTCCGCCATTGCGTGGTCTAACGACGCCGCGTTGTCAACCGTCGCCGCGCAACTCGGACACTTTGAATCCGCGAACGCGTTTCGCGTCGACATCGCCGATCGTTTGCTTTCACGAATAGACGAAGCGAAAAACGATGAACGCATCATTCGCGAAGATAACGAAACCGGTGAAAACGACGAGACGTTGCGCCTGCTCGCGAGGGAAGTTGTGTTATCAAAACATGCCATCGAACGAGAGTTAAAATTCGCGTTTGAACATCTGGCGCCAAAGTGTAAGGACGCAAAGAAACGCGCTTTGTGCACGAAAGAAATCGCAAAAAGGTGGAAGAGCAAACACATGAAAGATTTCCTAACCTGGGACGAATTTGAGCACATGGCGTTGAGAACGATGCCACCTGAAGAAGGTGAGTTGACCACGTTTGAGCTTTTGAAGATGAGCTTCTCGGGAGGAGGAGGAAGAGGAGAAGATGAAGAGGTGCGATTGAAGTACTCCGCAAACTTTGCGTTGAAGTGCGCAATCGCCCCGAGTTTACCCTCTCTCGGTAGCGTTTACGCAAACGATTTAGATAGATAGAATATTTTTTAGAGTATGCGCTGTATACTGAAGTAGCCGAAGCTTTCATACAACACTATTGTTATTACTAAACGCGATCGATTTTCGTGCAATCGAAACCTTGCTTTTGCCAAGCGGTTGAAACTTCTCTCGAAACGCTCGGTTCGGTGACGCCGGAACCCAAAGGCGACGACGACATACTATTTGTTCCTCTCTCTTCTCGAGGAGAAACTTCACTAGACCCGAGCTGCGACTGCCACGCTTTCTTGATGAAATCTTCTTCTTCTCCTTCGTTAGCCGTAGTTGGAATAATAGTTGGAGTTGTAGTAGTAGTATCAGAAGAAGAAGCTTCTTCTTTTTTTTCTTCGCTAGGAGACATATATCCATCATCAGAAACCGGTCCCACGTCTTTCGGATCATTCAACCTCCCCGTCCCGGGCGGGGCATATAACGGTCGTTTCCCCGAAGCATTGTTGTCGTCGTCAAACGGTTGCCAACTTCCGAACGGCTTCTCGTCCGTTTTGATCCCAACGGCTTCGATTTCCTTCTTTCTCGTTTGTTCCTTCTCGGACAAACCGCGCCAATCCTTATCGTACTCTCCGGCATGGTACTTTTTCATGACAGCTTTAAAGCCTTCTTCGCCGCCACCGTGCGCGATTCGGTCTCTTTGCATTTGTCGATAACACTCCAACGGTTTTCCGACGCCGCCGTATTTCACCAGGTCCAGCTGCAACCATTTCGGTAACCACTCGTCCGGCCAATCGTCGTGGACGCCGTTGAGTTCGTCCTCCCAAAACGCCATCACCTCTTTAATCGTAGGAACCGTATACAATTGATGCTTGATTTCAAACGCCGTCCAGTTTTTGCGGTAGTTGTTTTCGGGGGTTTCAAACGTCGTCACGAAATCTCTGCTCTCATCAAACGCGCTGTCGACGTTCTCCTCTTTTTCGTAGAAACCACCCGTGGCGGCGTTGAGCCAGTGTCGAGCGCCAATTTCCAAATCGAACAAGTTCGGTTCGCCTTCGCCTTCTTTTTTCGTTCGAGTTTTCGTGCCTTCTTTAACCCACGGCTCCGGTTTTTCCAATGTCACCTCTTGGACTTTGCTCTCCGGGTACGTGTCGACCAACGTCGGGATAACGGAAACATCGTCTCGTTTGCCGTCGAATTTCTCAATCAACTCTCTGACGCGCGTGCCATAGACTCTGTCGTCCACCAACAACTCCGAGGCAACTTGCTTAATCACCGGAGCGTACTCTCTGACCAACTGTTCCGCTCGTTTCATCGCCGCTTTCAACATTAATTGTTGGTCGTCTTTGCCGTAGAGTTTGTCCAATCTAAAACCTTCCGTTATGGCCGGGTCAAAGTGCGGGCGAACTTTACCATCTCGTACATACGTAATGCCAGTATCGTTGACAATTCGAGAGATGTAGTCTTGCGCGTAAATGACATCTGGTGTGGTCGCCAACGAGACGTCGTCTTCGCCGAAGAACACTCTCTCCGCGACGCGACCGCAAATTATCAACGCCGCACACTCGACGTAATACTCGATGGTATCCGGACCTTGCGCGTACAATTTCGCTTGCGTCACGTGGTCGGGTTCGTTGACGTATAACAAGGATGACACCGCTTCACCTCTCGGTTTTAACGTGACTTGAATCAACTCAGGAGTTAACTGTGGTCTACTCGAGCAAATCACCGCTCTCGATGCCTCTAAAATCGCCAAGTGTTCTTTACCCCAACTGTGCGGCAACGGCGCGCCGACTAAGCCAACCACTTGCTTTTCAATCACGGCTTCGATATCTTCTATGTCCATGAACTCTTTATCTCTTCGAACGGATAAAATAGCACCTTCGTTCAACAAGTTGGCTAAATCGGCGCCGGAATAATCCTCAGTGATTTCCGAAACTCTCTTCAAAAATGCGTCGTCGTTGTCGTGGTTCACGTTCAATTTTTTCGCGTGCACTTTGAGAATCTTTAAGCGATCTTCGGACCGTTTGGGATTCCCGACTCGAAAAGAGCGATCGAAGCGTCCAGAACGCAACAACGCCGGGTCTAAATTCGACGCCAAGTTTGTCGCGCCGATGATCAAAATCGGCGTTTGGTTCGGATCGAAACCGTCCATTTCAACCAACAATTGCATCAAACCTTGCGCGCGTTCTTGCGAGGCTGGGTCGGACATGTCGTAAAACGCTCTCGATTTTCCCAAAGTGTCTAATTCGTCGATGAAAATAATCGCCGGCGCGACGTCTCGAGCTCTTTTGAACAAATCTCTCACGCGGCTCGCCGCGACGCCGACAAACATCTCGACAAACTCCGAGCCATTGGCGTAAAAGAACGGCATCATCGCCTCTCCCGCGACAGCTTTAGCTAACAGCGTCTTCCCAGTACCTGGTGGGCCTTCTAACAAAATACCTTTCGGTGGGTCCACGATTTGGCCCTCAAATCTCGGATCGCCGTTCATGATGTCGATAACCTCTTGAAACTCGTGCACGGCTTCGTCCAATCCGGCGACGTCGTTAAAGCGCACTTTGGACATGCGCCTGGAGATTTTCTTCGCTTTTGATTTAGTCATGGCCACGAACGGGTTCTTTGACTCTTCGTTTTGTTCCTCTTTACTCATTTTTTGAACTTGTTGCAACGTCTTTTTCCCGGAGATGATTTGGTCTAAGACGTATGTGGAAATGCCGAGTTGTCTCGCCAACTTTGACTTTTTATCCTTCTTCAAAGAATCCGGCGGTTTGTACTTTTTCGTTTCCGATTTACCAGCCGGGTTCCCTTGAAAAACCGCCCAATGTTCTGGTTTCTTTCTCGACATCGCAATCGCCGTCAAAAAGGCCATCGATCCGTACCACGGTAACGTCGTTTGTAACAAGCTTCCGAAATACAACGGCGAGCGGTGCATGAACAGCTGACAACTGGACGGATTCGTCTCCCAAACGTCGAAATCGACGAAATCGGGCGTGACGGACGCTTTTTGGCAGCGAATGACTAAATCGTCCCACGCGTCGCCGGGCAAATTACACTTCTTCACCCCGTACGATTCCCGATCGTAATTTAAGCGGTGTTTCTCGTCTTCGTACTCGCAAATTGCCACTTTGCCTTCCTCGTAAATTTTAATCCTAGAGATGCGTTGATTTTGCAAATCTCTCATCAATTGCGAGTAATCGATGAGCTCTTCGATGTACTCCGGTTTTTCCGCCTGATCCAACCAATCCGGAAACTTTCGCATCCACAATCGTTTCCCCCATTTCATTTCGGATTGAAACCGTTCCGGATACGTCCTCTCTTGCGCTCTAAATTTCGCCAACAACCGTCTCTTCTCCGATTTCAACATCTTCTCGAACCCTTTATTTTTCTTCAACATATCTAACAGTTTCGTGTCTTGTTCCTTCATCCAATCCGGCGCGTACAATTCGTAATTCTTCTTCTTCGTTCGCCTCTTGGTGATATCGATCCTCTCCAACAACGCGTCCACCTCTTTACAATCCTTCTCGAAATCCCAAATCCTTTGCGCCTTCAATATCCTCGGCACGGTCCAATAATCCATTATGAACGGGTCTAACCACTTGCTAAACACCCTGGGCGGAATCACTCTGGCTCCGCCGGTCAATTTCGGCGGCAACTCCGGAAAAATCATCTGCGGCCTTTCGTACGTCATCAACTCGTGCACTTCGCCGGGTTCTTGGTCGAAGTACGCCTTGTGGTTTTCCTCGAAATCTTCCGTCGTTCGGACTTTGTGCCCTTTCTTCAACCGAGGAATTCGAGGGTCGAACATGTATTCTCTATCCATCGGGAGATTTCGCGGTCCTTTTCCTTTCTTCGCACATAAGATTTGCAACGCGCCTCTCCCGCGGTATTGGTTGTTAAAGTGATTTGTTTCAGTTCTTAGTATCATCGCTGGCGGTGCGTTTTTTCTTCTTTTGCATAAAAAAGCACCTTTTTCAGCCGCCGCCCGAACAACCACCCCAACCCTCTTTTTCCGCTTTTGTTGTTTCTTCGTCGTCGTCGTCGTCTGAGAAGTGCGAGTTTCGATGCTTTCCCTGAAATAAGCGCTTCCTTTCCCTCCTCTGCTCCTGTTTTGCGCGAAAAATGACGACGTAAACGACGACGACGTTGAAGAAGCCGCCATGATGATGACGACGACAACGACGAGAGGAAACCCGATGAATTTTTATCTCGCGAGAGGAAGAAGCTTTTACTCTTTGAAAAAAAAACACCACTCTCTCTCTCTTTTAGCGCCTGCGGAGAGAGATGAAGAGAGAGACCTGGAGACGGAACGAGAACAAAACGACTCAGCGCTCCTCTTCTTCGATTCTTTGTCTTCTTCGTCTTCTTTGTCTTCGTCTTTCGGTGTGATGCATTCTTCCTCTCTGCAAAGGAACGAAAGGAACGATCGAATTTTTCCCTCGACCCCTCGAAAAAAAAAATTGTTCGTCGACGAGAGCGCAAAAAAACCTGAAGAACAAACAACAGAAAAAAAAGGCATTTCGTAGTCTACACACACACAATACACGCGCACATAAATAAATCTGAAAATGATGCACGCAACGACGACGACTTCTAACTCGTCGAGTTTCATTCACGGCGTTCGAATCGCGAGCAGCGCGAGAGGTACGAATTTCGCGAGAGTTTAAGTTTTGTTTTTTTATTGTTTATGCGCGTACTAATTTGAGAGAGTGTTTTTTCGCCGGCGCGCGATGATGATTTCCTGAAAATGAGGGAAGAGAGAGTAAGATGCGAAGGGAAGAGATGAAAGAACGCGTTTGAATTGCAAGCTCAACGGTGTTTTCGACGCTTTTGGCCGAATTCCGCGAGCGAAATCCGATCTCGAACGCGTTCAAACGCGCCGTTTTCGAGGGAGGAATTCGAGTGATTTTGGATAAAAACGAGAGAGAAAACCCGCTGACGAACCAATTCTTCTTCTTCTTCGGTATTACTTTATATGAATACTATTAAACACAACAGGTGCCTCGTCTGTCTCGAACAGAAGACAAACGGGAGGGAAATTAAACGTCTCCGCCATGTCCGTGAAGAAGACGTCCCTGAAGAACTACGAAGGCATGGTTTTGTTGCGACCGGACGTGGAAGATTCCATCAAACAAGTACAAATGGATAAATTACGCACGTTAGTCGCCCAAGACGAAGGCTCTTCGTTTGAAGTCACCGAACGCGGGTTACAAAACAACATGTACAACATTAAAGGGTACCCGGACGCGTACCAGGTACAGTTGGACATCTCGTGCATGCCGGCGACGATTAAAGAGATGGAGAGAGTGATGGCAAACCCGGATATCGGCGAGGAGGAGGTGTTTCTTAGAAGCACTTTCTTTCGATTGCACAGATAATTACTATCGACGTGGTATATGCGAAAGAGCGACGAAGACGACGAAGAGAGAAAGAGAGAAAAGTAGCCAACGAGAGAATGAGAGAGAGTTAAGTATACATATTATATTAGGTATTCGTACACGATTGTAAGTAAGTTTGTAGCAATTTAAAAAAAGAAAGAACCGAAGCGCGCTTTTCGTCGGCGGCGTTCAACTCCGCCGCCCAAGAGTCAACGAACACACCATTTCAAGTCACCTTTTCACACGAAAACTTTTAAATGGGCACTTGAAAATTTCTCTTTTCTGCTCTCTTCTGCTTTACTGAGATTTGATTCTCTCTTTCTCTCCTCGTTGTTTCTCTTCTCGTTTCTCTTCTTGTCTCTCGCTTTAATATTATTATTATTCTTATACTATTTTCTACTATCTGCGATCATATATGATCTTCTTCTAAACACATCCTCCACCTCTGAGCGCCAAAACCATGTGAATCACGCTTCCACCTTCGATGTTGTAATCCTTCGCCGTTTTCTCGTCGTGCATTTGCTTCCCGCCGAAAATCAACCTCTGTTGTATCGGAGGAATGCCTTCCTTCTCTTCCATGCGCTCTTTGATTCGAACGATGGTATCGGAGACTTCGACGTCGAGTTCCACCTCTTTGCCGGTTAAGGTTTTCACTTTGATCATCATCTTTGCTAAAACTTCTTCTAACGACGTGCGCGTGCGTCTTCTGAATTTGTGTTGATTTGTTTCTCCAAAACAACAACAGAAATACGAGAGAAAAATGAAAAGACAAACGCCAGCGCCAAAACGAAAAGGAAAAGAACAACTGCGTTCGCACTATTGCCGCGCTAAAGTCTATAAATACTAGAATATATTACACAAATCTATCTATATACACACACGTGATGTGAGTATGTACACACTTACCGCTAATTAATGATTGCGTCGAATGAGCCACTCGGCGCACTTGTTGACGTCGTTTTCGCCGACTTTCTCCAACGCGAATAACGCTTCGTTTTTGGACCATCCTTGGACGACCAGTTCTGCGACGACCATGGTTTTCGTTTTCGCAGGCGGTGCGCTTTGTTGAGACTCGGAGAATCGTAAGTCTCGGCGGGCACCTCTGAAAGCGGCGGTGGTACCGTCGCCCTTTGGATGAGAGTTCTTTTTACCCAACAAGTCGTCCCAATCGGATCGAGAGAGTTCGAGTTCGTCTTTGGTAATGGCGTTGTTCTTTTTGCCGCCGGTGGTGGTGAGATGGTGCGGTTTCTTTGGAATGGCGAGACCCCAATCGTCTTCTTCTTCTTCTTCAACTTCTTCTCCTTCTTCTTCTTCTCTGTCGTCGTCCTCGTCGTCTTCAGAAGCTGATTTGTTCATCTCGTTCGAGCTCGCGGAGAACAAACGCGACGGGAGAGAAGATACCAAATCCCGTCCTTTCGACGATTTCTTGATGTTGACGTCTTTATCATCGTAGTCATTTCCAACGATATCGTCGAATTCGTCTTCTCGCATGCTCGTTCCCATTGTTCGACTTTGCTTTTTCCCGGCATTCGCGTATTCGTTGAACGCGCTCAAAGTGAGCTGCTCGCCTCTCGGCGTGAAACCTTTCGGCGTAACTTTGCTTTGAGGAGGAGAAGAATTCGCAGCAACAGAAGAAGAAGAAGCAGGAGGAGGATTAGTATTATTACTTCCATTAGGTCCACCGCGTTTGAAGTATCCTTTAGCGGTACTTCTCGCCGCCGACGAGGATGCCGGCGTCCCTAAGGCCGACGAAGCGTCGCGAAACGATTGATTCTCGGATTCCGAAAACGTCTTCGTCGGAGATAAAAACATATCGTCCGCGTCCTCGTACTCGTCCGCGTTCGTATTCTTACTTCTTCTTTCCTCTTCCCCGTACGAGTCTAACGTATTCATGGAAGAAGGTCTGAGCATGGCAAAATTGTTTGGTGGAGGCGATGTCTTTTCTCTTTGTGGTCGACCAGTCGTTCGATGGTGCGGTTGCTTGATGTAATCCTCGCGAATCGAAGCCATCTTCTCAAACGTCATCGCGTCATCCTTGTCAGGAGATAACGGCGACGAGCGCTCCCTGGGATTCAAAATAGAGGAAAGCTTGTCGCTGTTGTTGTTTTGTTGTTGTTGTTGTTGCTGCTGCTGCTGCATGTATTCGTTGTTACGATAGGTATCCTCGCGCACACGAGGGTCCCGCGGCGAACGGAGACTCGAGACAATTTCGTCTCTTCGTTTCTTCATCACCGAGGACGTGGAGGACATTTTCTTCGGAGGGCTCGGTTTGCTCGCATACTTATTAAGGCTCGAATCGTTCGCTTTATTGTTCTTGCTGATGCTGTTGTTATTGCGACCACCGTATAACGCGTCGTAGGATTCAATCATCTCCGCCATCTCGCGTTCGTGTTCTCTCTTCAAATCGTTCGACGCTTTTTCTCTCAACTCAATTTCTCGCGCGCGTCTCTGTCTTTCGTCATTCAACTTGCGCTCCGCAACTTCCGCCGCTCTCAGTTGCATTTCGAACTTTTCGTGCAAAACCTTCGTTTGTTTTTCGAGTTCTTGGCGTAATTTTTCGTTTTCAGCTTTGACGTGCTCGTATCTGTTGCCCGGCGCGGAATCTTTCACAAAGCTTTGCTCGCGTTCGTTCTTGAACGAAACAACTTTCGGGTATTTCGAGTTGTTGTTTTGACTTCCAGGATACGTCTCGAACATCGTTTGTGTACCCATGGTGCGTTGATTTGCACGATTCGTGGGTTTCATCGCGTCGGCGGTGTACTCGTTGCCTCCGCCTCGGTACCCTTGCACCTGCTTCTCCTTCATTTCCAAACGACGCGTCAATTGCGCGTTCAAACTCCTCGTCCCCTCTAAATCTCTCACCACTTTCTTCAAGTGCGCGTTGAACGCGTTCGCTTGTTCTTTGAACTCTGCTCCTGGTCCCGATAGCGGTTTTGTTCGTTCTCGTTCAAGCATTTCGCGCAACGATTTTACTTCGAGCTGCAATCGTTCGCACTCTTCGCTATAATCCGGCGCGAATTCTTCTTCCTCCTCTTCGTCGTTCTTTTTCTTCTTTCTATCGCCGCCATCGGCATCTCTGACGCCAACGAGCACGCGTCGTCTTTTAAACTCCAGCGACGCGTCCATCCACGAACGAAACGCCGCGCGCATCTTCCTGTGTTCAGACGCCACGCGCATTCGTTGCACCACAGACTCGTTCCTTCTCGACGTAAAGCACGCTAAACGCCACGCGGTTAACATTTTGCTCAGTATCGCGTTATTCGTAGTAATCTCCGCGTTTGCTAATTTCCTTCTCAAATCGACCACCTCTAAATCGTTCAGAACAGATTTGTGCGTCTCCTCGTTTTTATTCCAACTATTTCTCTCCACCACCCATCGCAAAGCCGTTTCATCGTCCTCGTTCGATTTACTCTTCTTCTCGATTCGCGCGAATTCGCCGTCGGCGTTACTCTTATATCTACCTCTCCTAACTTCCTCGGCGCCGTCATCCTCTTCGTCATCATCATCATCGCTCACGAGCAGCGTACCCGGCGCGCTGCTCGAAGCTTTCGACCTTCGCTCGATCTTATTTCTGTTTTCGTTTTCGTCTTCGTTTTCGTCCGAGGAGGAATCTTCTTCTTTAAAATCGGAAGAACCGTCCTCCTCTGAAATTGCAAACTCTTCGTCCTCGTCTGAATCGTTTTCCTTCTTCTTCTTCTTCTTCTTAATCGTCTTCCCACCACCTCCTTCCGCGACTCCAAAACTCACGCCTCTCTCGAACCCAATCATAGCCGCGCGTTCCATGTTGTCGTCCTTCTTTTTCATCGTCACGCGTATCGCTTCGAACATCGCTCGTAACGACGGGTCGTCCGCGTTTTGTAAACGGATGATTTTCTCTCTGTCTTTCCGGTCGTCGATGAGATGTAACCAATTATTAGTCGTCGCGTTCGCGTTCACATCGTCGTCGTCCTCCTCTTTTTCTTCGTCGTCGTCTTCAAAAGTGTGTAATGTCTTCGGTTGAGCGGATAACGCGCGCTGTCGCGTGGACATCGTTAACGTCGTCGTGTATGCGTCGCGTATGCGTCGTCGTTTTGAAGAGGAGAAAAAGGAGACGCGTTGCGTTGAATGTCACTTTGAAAGCGCGGGCCTTTTTCTGTGTCGATGTGTAAGGAGAATGGAGTGAGAAAAAGCAAACGGAGAAGGAGAGATTTTTTAAGAAAGAAGAATCGCGCGAGAGTCTCCTTCATTCGCGATGGAATATATATAGAGTATAGAGTTAGTATTCTCTCGCGACTAAAACGACTGTTACGCTTCCAAAGTGAGAAGAGAGACTTTGTGCGTCATCGCTTCTTTGTTGATCAAGTTCCCGGCTTTATCTAAAGCCGCGAGCAAAGAGTCGACGTTGTTTACCCACGAGTTGAGAAGTTGGTCCGGCGCGGTTTCAGAGGAGGAAGAAGCGTTAGAACCGTCTTTCTCGTTCCCAGGGGAAGTGCTGTTGTTGTTGACTTTTCTGAAGGTGGCGATGCCGTTCGGTCGGTCGATTTTCGCGTGGACTTTTTTCGAGCAGACGGATTTCGACAAGCGCGTCTCGGCTTCGTCCACTGTTAAGCACAACAGTTCGGAAAGTCTCGATAAAGAGATGCGGTTGTAATACTTGGCGACGACGAACAAGTTGTGTTCAATCACGCGCGATTGCAAGTCTTCCAATTTCGTCGTGGCTTTCCCATCTGCGCTAGAGTCTACTTTCATCGTCGTACCCGCTTTTACGTTCATTTCCTCTTGTTTTTGGTGGTTGCTATGACCGGCGGCAAAGTGTTTCGTGATTTCCTCGGCGTACGTTTCGCTCAACTCGTCCCATCGGATGATTTCGTACGTCGTGAACTTCTTCAACAACTCTTCGTACGTTTTCATTTCCTTCAACCTATCGTCGTTCAGCGTTTGGTGGAGTAAGCTTTGTTGCATCGGGTCTCTTTCGCTCAAAATGACCAACCACGCGCACGATTCCATCGCCGGCTCGTACTTTGATTTATCCTCCTTCACCAACTCGCACTCTAAAATCGCCTTGTAACATCGACACTGTTCCAAGTAATCCTTCTCTCGTTCGAAGTATTGCACCATCAAGTTGTGATAATTCAAACGCAACGTCGGTAAATCCGGAACGCTCGGATCGGTTTCCGCGAACACGCCTTTCGCGTGTTGCACCGCGCTTTCTTTCTCCTTCTTCTCTTCTTTTTCAACCTCCTCGAAGCGTTTCTTCTCGTCCTCGTCCATCATCATCGCATCTACTCCGCCTTCTTCTTCCAGTTTCTTCTTCTTCTTCAGCGCTTCTTTCTCTTCCAATCGTTTAATTTCGTCGAAACTTCTCACGTTAATCTTTCTGCTTAAAATCCTCGCTCGCACGTAATCGTCGTTCTTCATGCACAAACGAATTTGCTCCTCGATGAAAAACACCTTCTCTCTCTTCGATAACGCGCCGTACGTTTCAATCGCCACCTCTTGCATCACGCTCGCCGCCTCGCTTATTCTCCCGGCTTCTTCGTGTAAACGCGCTAAAATTCTCGTCAATCTCGCCTTTTCCACCTCCACAAAAATCTTCCCCGACGCGACTTCGTTCAACGTTTCGATCAACTGCGTCTTCGTCTTCACGTCCGGCGTCTCGTCGATGTACGACATCGCTTCCCTCACGACCGCTCCAATCGCTTGTTTCAACTGCGCTCTTCGTTTCGACAGTAATATAACGTGTTCGCAAATCCCTTGCCAATCGTTCGCTTGTCTCAACACCGCGAGAATAGCCACGCATAAGCGAGGCGTGGCGACGAAATCAGCCGACAATCGGTAGGATTTTTCAAGAACGAGCATTTTTTCCAGAATTGGTGACAGGTTTCCAGGCTATATTGTATGTATGTGTGCGTTTTGCATCGTTCGTTGTTGTTGCGCGTATAGTATTATATATAATAATAAAAGAGAGAAGAAGAGAGAGAGTTTAGAAAGGTGAGTTATTCTTCAGCAGCAGCGCGTGCAGAAGTAAACGCGTTGTTTGGGTTTTTGGCGGTCCGTTGTTGCCGCTGAAAACCGAGAAGACAACGCGCGGATCGAGCGCGACGAGATCTCATCGTCACGATGATTCAAAACGCACAACCAACGTAAGAAGAAGAAGAAAAAACAACAACGACGCGCACCTTCGCGAACGCGTCCACTTTCAGCGCGTTCAACTCCGCCTCTAACTTCGCCACCTCGATGTGCTGCCGTTCTCTCGTCGTCATCTGTTTGTTGTTGTCTTTATTGATGATGTTCTCGCTCATCTTTTTTTTTCTCTCGTACACTCGTGCTTTCTCTCTCTCTCTCTCTTTGTAAAGTGTTTCTTGTGCAGACGAATGCAAAAGGAAAAGGTCTGCTCTTTTTTTCTTTCTTTTTTCTTTTTTTTTGCTTTTGTGTGCAAATTTTTGACCATTTTTGGTCTCTTTCTTTGGCTCTCTTTTGATGTCTTCTTTTCCTCAAAATCATCAGTGCACGAAACAGTTTTTTTTCCTCTCCATCATCACGAATGGTCGAGCCTCTCAAAGGTGTTGCCTCCGCTTTTAAAAGCGTGAACGCGATCGAGCGCGCGAAAGCGCATTTGCCTTTTCAGCATACCAGGAGGAGGAGGAGGAGGAGGAGGAGGATATCCTCTCGCTCCTTTTCCTCTTCTTCCTCCTCGAATGAAGCGAAAACAGAAGCAACACCACCCATCGTAAACATCGTCAAAAGAGACGAGAGAATCGAAAACATCGCTCGAGATTTTCGTCGGTCGTTTACGCTCGCGAAGAAGAAGGAGGACAAAGAAGAAGAATTAGAAGAAGAAACAAGCATCGTCGTGCGCGCGATACGTGAGAAAGACGTTTCTGCCGCCGCGAAAGTCTTTCAGGAGAGCTTCAGCGGGTCTCCGGACGAGAAACCGAGAAGTTTCGTGTTGAGATATTTATTGGAAGCGTGCGTTGTGGATGATGATGATGACAAAAAGAACAAAAAGAATAACCCGTACGAGGTGTGTTTTGTCGGCGTGACGACGACGATTAAAAACGGAGAAACGAAAGAAATAACGGAAGATGAGGTGATATCTTTAGTCTCGGTAGCTTTAGACGTGCGCTCGAGAATCGTGGACGATCCGAACCCGCCGCCCTCGGACGCGCCGTACGTGTGCAACATGGCGGTCTCTTCGCGACATCGGAACAAAGGCGTGGCGAAGGCGATGTTGGAAGCGATAGGAGAGTTTGTGCCGAGCGTTGGTGGGTGTGACGTGTGGTTGCACGTCAGAGAGGTGGACGGGAAAGCGGTGCGGGTGTACGAACGTTTCGGATTTGAAACCGTGAAAGTAGACGAGAAGAATCCGTTGTTGAATTTAGTCATGAATCGAAAAGAAAGCCGGAAAGGCAGAGCGCTCATGCGGAAAGTATTAGCGGAAGGTTGTAATTTTATAGTGTAATAGGCTATGCTTTTGGCTATGTATATTATTGGCTATGTGAAATTTTCCTTCTCGATTTCTCTGCGTATGCGGCAGTTTAGCAGCAGAGCTATTTTGTACATCATATATATCACCGTTGTTGTTTTCTTATCGACCGACTCTGCCTTGTTTCGCATCGGTTCGAGGATCAGCGACTCTCGATTGCACTTGAAGCAAAATGTCGTCGGCGCGGTCTTGCGTGACTCTCAGTTGGTTCACGTAAAGCACGCGCAAAGCGTCCACCATTCGCTTGACTTTTGGGTTTTTCATGGGAACTCCCGAATCGCGCAAAACGTAGTCCTCGTCGCTCAGTTTCAAATCCAGTTTCCAGGATGGCTCATCGTTCTCCATATCGTCGTTCTCTGCCTCCTCCTCCTTCTCCTCCTCAACTTCTTCTTCTTGGAACGGTACCACGAATCTCTCCAGAGTCTTCGTCGCTAATCGAACGAGCCGCGCGTCCACCGTCGGTCGGTTCGTTTCAAACGCAGGAACGACATCAAACGTATTCAAAACTTTCATCAACGCATCGTACGTCTCTTCATCGTCCATAACATCTTGAACGTCTCGTAAATCCGCCAAGAGCGAAGAGTCTAACGGCAAAACCGCGTCCGTTCTTCTCCCTTTCCCTTCGCCTTCGGTTTCTCCTTCTTTCGGTTTAAACCGGGAATACGCGAAGCCTTTCTCGTTTTCCACTTTCGTCCTCTTTTCCGCGCTCCCGACGTTCTCTACGTTTGCGTCTATCATCACATCCTCTCTCGTATTTTCACCACCATCGTCTTTATCGATCCCCATCCCTCGCATCTTCTCCGTCGGCGTTCTCGCTCTCTCTTGTTCTCGCTCATTATCATCAGCAGCAGCATCCTCTCCCTCCTCCTCCTTTTCCTCCGTTTCCTCCTCCTCCTCCGCGATATCAAATCTATCCCGATACTCCTCCGCTAACGCCAAGTTGATTAAAAAATCAATCTTACTCTCCGCGCACGTCAAGTGCGCCTCGTCGCATGCGCACGCCTTCAAATACGCCTCGTAATTTTTCGACCACGCCTCGTCCTCCAGAGTCTCGCTGAGCAATTTTTCTCTCTCCCCTCCCTCGCGTTTGAGTTTGCGTATTTTGGTATTTTCCAGCCACAAGACGAGCTCTCGATACTCTCTCGATGTCTCGGAATTGTACACCGAGGCCACGCACACATCTTTCGTAAAGCTTGGGGAGAGAATTCGCGGGAACTCTAAAGCTTTCAGCGCGATCGCGTGCAGTCGAGGCCCAAGTGTGGACATTTTCAGAAACGTTCTTTCTCGTGCTCTTCGCTTCTCTCTTCTATATGTCTTCGTTCCTTCAAAACGAGTAAAAGTCGCGAATACGAACGCGACGTTCTGTGACTTTATACCGCGAGAAGCGCTTTAAAAATGTTCGTTAGGGAAAGAACGAACACCGACTGCTTTTGTCTCTCTCTCTCTCTCGCGTCTCGCAAAGCGCAAACGACCACCACCAAACTGCCTTTCGCAAAAGAGAGAGAGAGAGAAAGCAGTCGCGCGTATCCCGTTCGCTCCTCTTTGTCTTCTTGACTTCTTGACTTCTTGACTTCTTCTTAACCGCGGATTGAAATGGAGATTTTAGGGGAAAACGTCCGCACTTTTTCAATGACACCCAACGCTTCCGTCCTCTGTGATGTGCTCGTCGATCCGAGGTTTTCGTGCAAAACGTCGCGAAAGGTGCGCGGAGCGCGACATTGTTGTGGGAGAATAAATCGTTCTCGCGCGAATTCGCACGCGTCCGCCTCCTCCTCGAGTGCAAAGTCGGACGACGTGACGAAAGAAATGCTCAAGAGAGAACTGTTCGATGTGTTCGGGATCGCCTCCTCGTCCTCTTCCTCGAACGACGAGAGAAACGACGACGAAAGGAACCAACGACGACAAAAACAACAACGCAAAAAACGGGTGGCGAAAGGTTTGGATAAAACGAAACTCCAATCGGTCGTCGCTCGGTTGGAGCAAACGATGGTTGACGAGAACACGATCGAGCGAACCGAGTTGCTCTGCGGGCGATGGAAACTGCTTTGCACGTATAAAGAAGACGTGGACGTGGTTGAATTTTTCGACGTGAAGAGTTGGCAGAGATATTTGTTCGAGAAAGGTCCGAGTCCAGTGCAATCGCTGGTGTTGGGGAACACGTCGACGGTGGAGAACGTGTATCAGGTGTTGGAAGATCCGAAGGAGGCGCCGAACGCGAAGTGGCAAAACGTGGCCAAATTTACGTTTGAGTTCAACGGCGAAAGGAAAGACGTGGAGCTGATCATCGAAGCAGACATTGAAGGCGTGAGAGACGAGCAATCCTTTTTTTACCGATTTTCGAACGGGTATTTTGACGTCAATCGAGGGGAGTTGAAGTTGCCGTATCCCGTTCCATTTGATTTCATCGAGAGCGTGAGGCCGGGACAAACGAAAGGGTGGTTTCAAACGACGTATTTGGATGAAGAGTTAAGAGTCAGCGTCGGACAGAAAGGGAGCAAGTTTATATTAATGCGAGAGAGAAGCGATTAGTTTTGAGAAGAAGATGTTTAAAAATGCTGTATTTTAAACGCGAGCGCGAGCGCAAAACACACGACGCGCGAAGAATAAAAATTCCTTCTCATCCTTGCTAAACTATGACGCGTGTGCACTATTCTGAGAAAAAAAGCACTGTTTCGCTACCAACTACCGCTCCTTTTAAACTTTTTCGGATCTAACGCTTCCGTAATTCTATCCAGCGCCTTCTCCAAAGTCTCGTCGCTCGCCGCGTACGATATTCTTATGCACTCGTCCACGCCAAACGCGCTCCCCGGAACTAACGCTACCCTCGCCTCTTGCAATAAATACCTACACATCTCGTCCGAGCCTTTGACCGGGCCGAACCCTTCGACAAATCCGCCCTTATCGCCGCCGCAAAGTTTCGTGACGTCGGGAAAGGCATAAAAAGCACCTCCGGGCGTCTCAATCGCTACGCCGTCGATTTTGCGCAATCGCTCAATCACGTAATCTCTTCGCTCTTGAAACTTTTTACGCATGAGTTCCACGGGCGCGCCGCCTTTGTCGCCCAATTCTACGTACCCGGCTAAAGCAGCTTCCTGTGCAATCGAGCTCGGACCTGACGTCAATTGCGATTGCAACATGTTGAACGCTTTCGAAAAGTATTCCGGCGCCGCGCTATACCCTAACCTCCACCCCGTCATCGCGAACGACTTCGAGAATCCATTCACCACTATCGTTCTTTCCCACATGTTCGGAAACGACGCCGCGGAGACGTGTTCGTTCGGGGCGTAAATTATGTGTTCGTAAATCTCGTCCCACAAAACTAACAGCCTCGGATGTTTCGTCACAATCTCACAAATCTTCTCCAGCGTCTCTCTGGAATACACCGCTCCGCTCGGATTGGACGGCGAACACAAAATCAACATTCTCGATTTCGGCGTGATTGCTTTTTCCAACTGTTCCGGCGTGATTAAAAAATTGCTCTTAATGTCCGTCTTCAAGATGACTTTCTCCGCTCCAGATAACGTGACCATTTCCGGATAACTCACCCAATACGGCGCCGGCACGATGACTTCGTCTCCCGGGCCGCAACACGTCAACACGGCTTGCGTCACGCTTTGCTTCGCCCCGTTTGAAATCACAATCTCATTCGGCTTGTACTCCACCCCGTTCTCTCGTTTCAATTTCTCGCATATCGCCGCGCGTAACGGTACCGTCCCCGGATTCGGCGAATACTTCGTCTTCCCACACTCAATCGCTCGGATGCCTGCTTTCGCGCACACGTCCGGCGTCTCAAAATCCGGTTCCCCAGCCGCTAAGCCGATGACGTCTTCGCCTCGCTCTTTCAGCGTTCTCGCTAAATCCGTCAGAGCGACTGTTTTCGACTCGTTCAGGTCTCGCACGCGAGGGTTTAAACTTCGGTCCACTCCGGATGCTTTGGGGGCGTTTTCGGCGGCTTCCCCGGATTGTGATTTGTTTTTCACCACCAAAACCACCCCCACGCGAGGACGACGAGAGCGAAAAATACGGCGTCCGTTTCGAGGAATTCTCGTCGTCGCACTCGTCGTCGTCGTCGTTTTCATCTCGTCGTTTTTACGCAGCCTGAGGTTGTTGTTGTTGTTTGCGCGGTTGTTTTTCTCCGCAGAATGACGGCGAAAATGTGGCACTTTTTGTCCTCAAAAGACGGCGACCCCACCATGCCTCGATCGGCAGCCGGGAAGGCGAAGCGCCGTCGAAAACGCTTTGACGATTCTTCTTCAAACGAAGAAGAAGAGAAAGAGGAGGAAAAGAAGATCGAAGATATCGTCCGAACGAAGTTTGAAGGTGACGCACACCGAGCGCTTTTTCACATGATCGTCGGAAAGAAAAGGAACCGTAACGACGGGAAAAGCGAAAGTGATGAAGACGAAGACGATGAGAATTTCGATTCGGGTGACGACGGCGAGGACGAAGAAGACGAGGACGATGATTCCGACGACGAAGAATCAGAATCAGAATCAGAAGAATCAGAAGCGCGAGAATTATTGTTAGACGAAGACGGGGAAGATATCGACGACGTGAGCAAAGTGCTCGAGTGGGAACCGATCCCGGACGAGAGGCAAAAACGGTTCGACCGGATGGGACCGCAGGACGACGTATCGGACGTATCGTCGAGCGATGCAGAGTTAGAAGAAGAAGAAGAAGAAGTAGAAGAAAAAGCAATGATGAGTGACGCAGAAAAGATGATGGAAACGAAGAAGATGAGATCTTTACGCGCGAACGACGTTGAAAATGAAGACAGAGATAACGCGTTGACGTTGCATTTGAAAAAATGTCAAAACGAAGACGAGGAGACTTTGGCGGAAAGGAGGGAGAAGAGGGTGACGTTTACATCGATATTTAACAATAAGGACAACTGCAGTGGAGATGAGAAAAATGACGAGAGCAATAACAGTAACGCGCGATGGGAAATGAGCGAGAACGTGACGACTTTACCGATGGCGTTTAAAGATGAGGCGTATTTCGCCCCAAAGAAGAAGAAGAAGAAGACGATGAAAAAGGCAAAGAAAAAGAACGAAAAGAACAAAAACAGCGACGAAGAAGAAGAAGAAGAAGAAGAAGAAGAAGAAGAAGAAGAAGATCCATTGGCACTTCCTGGCGACATTCCGTTAAAAATTCGCGAACACTGGAAAATCGTTCGGGCGAACGAGATTCGAGACGAAGAAGAAAAACAAGAAAATGATGATGATGAAGATGAAGAGAACAAGAATCCGTCGTGTTTCAAAAATCGAGCGCAGGCGGAGTTATATCACTTGGTGAGCACGTACGCTGATATCTCGCACACCAGACGCATTCCGGATATATCGCATTTGTCGCAGAAAAAAAATAAAGAAGACTCCACTCTTCGTTGGCGAAACCAAAAAGACGACGAACTTGACGCGATACTCATCCACGCGATGACGCACATTCATCGAACGCGAAACCGCGTGAGTAAGAATAACGAGAAGTTAGCCAAGAAAGTGAAAGCTGGTCAAGAGATTTCCATCGACGACACGCCAAGAGATCAAGGTTTTGCGAGACCGACGGTTTTATTCCTCTCGCCGATGCGAAACGTGTGCGGTCGCGCAATCATGCGCTTTTTGAAATTATGTCCGAACGCGCACGGTCGAGCCGACGCGGTGAACAAACTCGAACGTCTAGAGAATGACTTCCTCGCCGGTTACTCGTCCGACGAAACGTCCTCGGACGAGGACGCGAGCGACGAAGAAGACGACGAAGAGTTGAAGCGAAGGAAGAAGAAAATGCAAAAGAAAATAAACAAAGTGACCAAGAAGAAGAAGAAATACAAAACGCACGTGCCTTTGGAGTATAAAGAACTGTTTCGAGGGAATCAGGACGATCATTTTCGATTGGGTGTGAAAATCACGAAAGCAGCCGTGCGTCCATTCGTTGATTTTTTCGGCGCCGATATCGTCTTCGCTTCACCTCTCGGCATTGTCACCGCAATGAATGACGATATAAGCGCCGCTGATTTCCTTTCTGCTATTGAGCTCGTCATCGTCGACCGATGCGACGTCGTCGCCATGCAAAATTGGGAACATCTGGAAACGGTTTTAGAAAAGTGCAACCAGTTACCGAAAGATGCCAAAGACGTGGACGTGAATCGATGTCACGAGTTTCACCTGAACGGTGCCGCCGCTAGCGCGCGACAGACAATATTTCTGTCGCAATTCGAAACCGCAGAAATTAACGCGACGTTTAACGGAGCGTTATGCGCAAACGTCGAGGGTAAATTTCGTTTGCGCGCGACGAAAGAGAAAGGCGTGCTAGGATTAGTCGCCTCTCCGGACGATCCGAGGAATCTACGGAAAAACGAATCCGCGACTTTACCTAACCTCATCTCCAGACAAGAGTTTGAGCTCGTTCGCGTTTCCAAGAAAAACATCCAAGACGCGGACGATATTCGTTTCCGCCACTTCGCCAAAGTCGTTCTTCCTCGCATCCGCGAAAACCCAGACCAAGGCCAACTCATCTTCTGCGCCACTTACTTTGAGTTTGTCCGCGTGCGAAACCTCCTCGTCGATCGAGAAGTTTCCTTCGCCATCAACAGCGAATACACCGACATCGCCGAAGCCGCTCGAGCGCGAACGTTATTCGCTGACGGCCGGAAGCGATGTTTGCTCCTCTCCGAACGCGCCTACTTCTACCAAAGACGCAACATCCGAGGCGTCAACTCAGTCTTCTTCTACTCGTTGCCGGAAAACCCGCAATTTTACGCGGAAGTGTGTTCGTTCATGAAGAACCCATCGCCAACCAGAAACCACCAGAGCAACACCAAAAACCAATTCAGAGGAGGAGGAAGAGGAGCAGGAGTGAGCGGTAACAAAACCGCTCACGCTCTCTTCACGCGCTTAGACGCTTTGAAGATTGAACGCGTCTGCGGTACGAAAAGAGGCAAGAAAATGATTCAAGAAACCAAAGAGGTGGATAAGAAAGACAACGACATGTTCGTTTTCTGTTAATTATATTATTATTATTATTATTCATCATCCGTGCACGATGATGCGTCATCAGAGCGCAGCAGAGAAAAAAATCGAGGTCTTGTATCTACCAGTATTTTAAAAAACCTAAAATTTATCTTGACCTTTTCGTTCAAATAAAAAGTCGAAAAATTGGAGTTTGAGAAATTATATAGAAACGCGTCTCATTCCGCAAACACACGCACGCCGCGAACAACGAACAAACGAGCTCGCTCGCGCATCGTACCATCATCTTAAATCGGCAGCGATTTAAAAGGAGAAGGAGCAGATCTCTCGAGTAGTAAGAGGAGCAGTGCTCGTTTTCGCGATCATCGATCTCCTTCGTTCTCCTTCTCTTCCTTTTAATTCTTCGAGGTTTTCTTTCGTTCCGTCCGAAACGACGAGCAAACATCGGAGAGAGACGACGTTTACTTTTTGAACAACCACCAAAACCAATACGAGATCGGCGAAACAACAAACGCGAAGACGACGAGAGACGCTCTGATCTCGACGAAGACGCAGACGACGTAAACGTAAACGAAGACGCAAAGCGAGAAAGAGAAAACGAAAATCTTCATCGAATCATCGAAGAAGACGACGGAAAACGACGAGTCAAGAGACAGAGCAAACACACACACAAACGGACAAAAAAGAAAAAAAAATGAAGCGCTCCTCCTCATTCGCTGGAGAACAACAACAACATCATCATCAACAACGAAGAAGAAGAAGAAGAAGAACGACGGAAAGGACGAGGAAGATGGTACCACTGGCGGTGCGTCTCTCGTTTAGGAAGCGGATACTTTTCGCGTTCGCGTTTGTCGCCTTTATTTTCGGGACGAGCTTTGGCGGCGGCGGCGTTTCCGCCGCCGAAGTTGATGACGACGGTAGCGCGAAAGCGTCGTCGCAGTGCGTCTCGAACGTGCCGAAGTGGCGGCAAACGAATTTGTGCCAAAAGAATTTGGTCATCTTCGCGCACGATACCGAGTTTTACGGCAGTTTGACCGTGAAGAAGAAATTTTTCATGACGCTGTTGGACGGCGAAGAAATTGAAGTGGGGAGAAAGATTGCAGAGCAGGATGAAGAAATGGACGAGCTCGTTGCTAAAAACAAGCTCCTGATGGAGGAACTTGCTGCAGTGAAAATGATGTGTTTGGCAGTGAAGGCGAAACAATCCGAAGTGTATCAACCGCCGAGTCCGCCGCCGAATCCGCCGCCGCCGAGTCCACCACCGTCGCCGAATCCGCCCCCGAATCCGCCAATATTTTTGACGAATATGCTCGAGGATACGGGTGCGACGATTTACGCGAGCGACGCAGTCGCCGGCGATAGTTT